>Ga0224499_10000023_pt1 | contig 39021 bp, 48 predicted proteins | sample SF_Jul11_sed_USG_3_FD_168125 | JGI IMG/M metagenome (GOLD analysis project Ga0224499, IMG submission 168125) | Sediment microbial communities from San Francisco Bay, California, United States - SF_Jul11_sed_USGS_24 | ecosystem: Environmental > Aquatic > Marine > Sediment | place: USA... | reverse complement strand
CCCAGAACTATTATCTGACATAAATTATTCATGGGCTGTTATCTTTTTGTAAAAAGTACTATAGAATGCGAATAAAGTTTGCAATAAAGTTAAACCTACCCAAACCTGTACAGTTATATCTCTCGCCACTGGCCGCTCAGGGCCACTGAGCTATTGCTCCATATTTTTATGTCTTCTGCCGTGGGTAACGTAGCCCTATCGTTCACCCCTGGTACAGTAAATGTGAATGCATTTAATGGGGTTCTGTTCACACCCCCCAGTTCCAGTTGCCGGGGTGGGCGTGGAGAGCCTTTGTATGCAACCGCCATGCCATTCAAATTTCTAGTCACATCGTAAGTGTGTTTCTGATTGGAAGGGTCAACGACCGTAAAGATACAGTTCTTGAAGCGGAGTTTCGACACCGATTGTTTGGATGAGAAGGCAACCTTATCGCCATTTCCAAATACAAAGGGCCTCCATCCGGTGTAATTGTACCAGAGATAAGCGAAAGCGATAAGAAGTAAAACAACCAGCAATACGCTAATGATCATCGCAGCACCTGTTTCCATACTGTCTATAAGTCTTGCAAATATTATAGACAAACAAAGTTTACCTGTAATTATTTACAGTTCTAAAGTTCGTCTATGACCCCCCAGAGGTTTCGTATGAAATTGCAGAATTTTTCGGAGCCCCTAACAAGAACGATAACACGGGTGGTAAATCTTCTGATGCCTTTAGTTGGAGCTGCGGAGCAAAGAAGGTCTGAAAGCATCGTGCAAAACGATGCGTGAACACAAAGTCCTCCCACCGATCACGACCTAGGAAAATTTTAGTCAGGGTTATTTTAGACGGTTGGGACTCAACTAATTGCCTCTGCTCGCCCATTAGGAGAAAGGGGGCTACGGAGCCCCTATCCCTAGCCAATAGCCGAATTTGGTCGTCCCCCTTGTTTGGGGGGAAAACACCCACCTCCTGCTGTACGAAAACATTTTCAGGTGTTTGTCCTAAATCATGGAAAGGATATGCTTTTAACAATTCTTCGTGGGTAAAAACATTATCCTTTGTGATAAAAAGTCTGTAATTGATTCGGGTGTCAATAGCTAGCATCAGTTCTGGGTCGATAGAAAATACATCTCCGGAGAATGTTGTATAATCATTTATAAGTTCCCGAGCCTGTCGGATAGTCAGAAAACCGCCAGCCGCAATTTCTTTCTTTAAAAGATCGAGCTCTTTATCGTCCAAAAGCGAGCGGGCATAAGACAGGGCTTCCTTGTCCTCATCATACAGATTCTTGCAGAAATCCAGATCACCATGTTCTTTTGTGTCCAAATCCATTGTAGTATCTGTTTTGCTTAGTATGTCTAATTGGACTATAGGTGCATAATAAGCTCGGGAGGTGGTAAAAAAGCTGAGGGTTTTCTCGTGGTACTAGGACGAACTATGAGGACCATTAAGAACATCACCAGCACCAGGATAAAGATCGATAGGTAGGGGTGTGCCAGGATATTATTACTGAAATTATTCACAACACCCCCACAGTTAAAATTTTGATAAAGGTCTGAGACATTCCCTGACCCGCCATATTCTGCAATGTTCTGACAGATAACTAATCCTGAGGGGCACTGCTGCGTAGTCAGCCATGCTTGCTGATCTGTCGGTTTATATGCATATTCGTTGGCATTGCAGGCCCCTAGGGCACATGCCGGCCAGGGCACCGCCGAATTCACGCATGCACAATACTGGCTCATGGAATAATCAGGGTTAGCACAGAAACCATCCTGATGGCAGAGGCTGCCCATCGCATTATCGTCGTCAATGGTCTGTTCGCCTTTTTGAGAGTTTATAAGCGCTCTGTATGCTGCAGGGTCGATCTCTTTTATTTCTGTTAAAGATGGCCCGGGACAGCTAAAGTCCGTAATAGGCTGATTACAGCCTGTACTGGGGTGTCTGCATTTCATTCTAGATTTCGCATATCTTATTCATACGAAACATTGTTTCGCATGAAAGCATAAATTCTTATTCGCGAGGCTTTGCGTACTAAATTTGAATCCCCCACGTTATGAATATCTTATACGCATTGGAGATGATTGCGGATATGTATATCGACGGCGACTACCGCCAGAAGGCTACCACGAGATTTGTTATCATCCCGGATGAGACAACACGGGATTTGTATCCCAATAGATGCTGGCGATTGTATACAGAAAATGAATATCTAGATTCGGGCATTGATTTGCCCCTACCCAGGGACATTTCCATCGAACCCAATCAAACCGTAAAAATCGGACTGGGGGTCCGCGCGCGCTGTTACTTATTGTCCTGGGAGCAGGACGTCCCCTCCGGATGTCCGAGTGCTTTCTCTTTACGCCCGCGGAGCAGTTTTAGTCCGGCTGGGGGGAGATCACTGTCTCTTACCAACTCAGTTGGCACGATTGACATGAAGTATGCCGATGAATTGAAGATCACTATTAAGAACAATTCACATGAAAAATGTGAACTTCGGAGGGGCGATGCTTTGGTGCAAATGGTAGGCCCTGGGCTGAAGCCGGTCGAATACTATGTTCTTGATGAGAAGGACGCAGAGCGAGTTTTCCCAGGGAATGAAAGGTTCCGTTTGGGCGGGTTTGGGAGTACCGGCACGGGCGGTTCTGCAACGGCCATTCTTTAGACCTTGCCCCCCTCATGCTCCACCAAGCTTGCACGGGTCTCTGGGGCAAGCCATATGGCAGACACGATAATAACTATAAATAGGAGAAATAGTACCCTATAAGACCCATGCCTTTTTTGTGTCTTTTGTTTATGGTTATCCTTTCCGACTCTCTCGCCCACCCGGGAGGGTTTCACAAATATCTGTGATGTGCTTAAGATTACGGGTGGTTTTTCCGTGTAAAGTATTTGTATGGAATTGACCCCGTCCGAGACCCCCATAGAAGTCAAATCATCGATACAGGTATTTTCGGGTATAAGTATGGAATTTTTATTGTTTTCGAATAGCCCCCCTTCATAGAGAATAGCGAGGGTATTGGCCCCTACGCAAATGGACTGGACCCCTATTGATCTGAAATTGACTTCGTCCGAATTGAGACGTGTCCTGTTATATAAACCCTGACCCAAGGAAACCGATCTCCCTCCTTTATATGTCTGGCTATATATTTTAGCACCGAAATCGCGTGGGTGGGACGACACATGGGGCTGGTGGGTATAGACACTAATTGATGAGATTTGGTCGGACAGCCCAATCGTACCTAGATCAGAGATATCCTCTGGGCCTATAACAACTCGGGCCTTTCCAGAGATTGACGGTGCGTAGCTCCCGAACAATACAGCGATGTATCCCGGGTCCACCCTTATACTTGATATATTGTTGTCTAGATCTTCCGATATGCTGGAGTTGGCACGAGTACCTTGTAATTCTCTACCCCGGTAGGTACCAGGCTGTAGTCGTGCATTTGGACCGTGGAAATCTAAATCCTTGTATACTATCACAGGCATTACTCGTATTGGATGGCTATTCCATACAAATACAGTTTGTAAAAATCTGCGAAATCCTTCACCGGACCTGTGTTTCAGGGGGTGCTTGGTTTAGAAGACCGATTTTTGGTTTCTTTCTCCCCGATAGCATGATAAATGAGAGTATTAAAAGAACAAATGCAATGAAAGCAATAATTACCAAGTGTAGGCTGTTGTTCGATACTGCTTCTATAGCATCGCTGATGAATGCGAGAGGGTTCTCGGATACGTGGTTTGAGTGTTGATTAACGGAATTGCTTATGTCACCAGTTGTCTTTATAGCCTGGTTGGAGGTTTGTAGACAATTGCTAATCAATTGTTCTGACTGTTCTTGTGTTATATTCTCGACAACATTGCCAGTGCCTTTTAAGACTAAAACATTCATCCCAGAAAGAGATAACATACATTTTTGTGCCACTTTGGATGTGAGGTTGGTTGTAATACTATCGATTATATCTGATTCCTGTGTATCGCCACCGGCATTGATCCATTCGGATAGTGCCACCTCTCGGTCTTTCAAGCTCTGCACGACGCCATTTTTTAAATTACTTTGGAACTTTTCTTGGTTGGTGACCTGATCAACACACCTCTGATCTAAATTTACGCTTAGATCTTGATAAACACCGTCGACAACATTACCATCACCGAATACACCAATAAAGTTTTTTCCTTCTGATATTCCTATACAGTTTTGTGTCTGTTTAAAAAGAACATTTGACACAATATCCACCGAATTGTTAACCGTTTGTTTACTATGATGACCGCCCATATTAAGATAATCGGTTATGTCCGCAAAAGTGAGAATTCATATATTAGCAAACAAAGTTTACTAAAGATTTGTATAAAGACCGGAAAGTTATCTATAGATGAGAGATTGTTCTTTAGCATATGCGGATGTTCTCTAAAGCATCCAATGGGCTTTATAAGGACATTCATAGAATTCGTTGCACTTCTTGGGGTGTCAGTCGGCCACGCGACCAGAGCGCACGTACATCGTTATACTGGATCGGGTCGGCATTTATTATCATTTTTCTGAAATCCGAGTATGACCCCCCGCCTTTCGCATAAAAATGTTTTGCTTGCTTTGTTAGTATGTGTGCCTGGGGTGAGACGAAACCATCACGACTAATATTAATAGGGATAAGGGACAGTAGTAAAAGCATTGATAGTATACACAGAATCGCTACGTGTGTGCTTGTGCGAATACGCTTTAGGAAATTCATAAATACCGACGCTATCATACATTTAAAATTAAATTCAAAAATAGTAAATAGTCCATTCCTGCACTAGAATGGCCATCCATATGAAAAGGGTTCACCCGGAGTGGAGGGCTTTACTCGGCCCGGAGGGGATAGAGACACTTTATAGGGACTCTGGCGGAAATGATGTTTACACTGTCTCCCAGTCCTTATGCTCTAGCAGACCTAGCAAATTAAAAAAAATTATTATCTATACTTACCGCGGAGGAAAAGAAATGATGTTTACAGATAATCTAGGGCCCCACGATAAGATCGGAAACCCTAATTCATGGGAAATTGGTGATGTCTTGTTTATAAACTTATGTAATGACACCTACTACAAGTTTTGGGAGAAACTTTTTCATGTATTTTGTGTGAAATGGACACCAGACCAAAAAATTCCATGCTTTATTATGGCCCAGTCCGAGACACTTAAAATCAAAATTAGAGAGATGTTGTCTGTACAGACTTTCTGCTCTGTTGTGGACTATCCGCCGCCATGCACTCAGAGCATTTCACATACTACTAAAATGAGCGAACACTGTTCGCGTGAGAACTCCGCGTGTGTTTCCATTGCGACAGACGGCGCCTGCAAAGCTAATGGGAAACAGCATGCTAGAGCAGGATTCTGTGCATTAGTTTTAGACGGCCATCTAAAGAATTTATGTGTAAAAGGTATTATAGAACCATATTCGTACGGTCTGTATGATAGTCGTAATCCTCTATTAGGGTTCGTGACAGACACCCGGCCCGCTCTACCCACAAATAATCGGGCAGAATATTTGGCTGGCTGCTGGGCTTTATTATTATGCTTACGCCTTTCTGTAAGAACCCCCCCCCCTCCAGATTTCCAGATAATAACAGATAGCAATCTCTTTATAAAGACGATGACCATGTGGCTACCCAATCGGCGTCAGAAAGGCACCGCGAGCAATCTAAAGAACTATGATTTAATAGAGATCGCGGAAAAGCTAATGCAGAGTTTACAGAAACAGCACGGGTGTGCTGTAAACTTCATTCATGTGAAATCGCATCAATCCGCACCAAGGAAGGACGCCACTAGACAAGAATATGAAGCATGGCTAGGTAATAAACGTGTGGATACCATCGCTCAAGAGATTTGTCATAAAGGGGTAGAGGAAATCGGATCCGTGGTCATGGACCCTATAGATGGAGATTTCTGGTTTTATATGGATCAGGCATATAGATAACTTGCTAGATTTGAGTATAATGGAACTCTGGAAGATTGTCGGAGAAGCCCATATGGTCAAATGTCTACACCTGCCAATTATAACAGAAATTTCAGAATAGCCTTATCGCCAAGTATTAAAATTTATCTGATTAGGCGGACGGGTATATCCCAGGAGTGCAAGGATCGCCTGAATTTGGCATGAAATGCACAAGTGGGTCGGAAAATAAAGTACCTATTTATCTGCACCACAAGGATCAGAATACTCAGTTCAAACCTCGAAACAATTTCGATAAATGGGCTCAGCTCTGCGAATGGTTTAAAGGAACAATAGCAGAGGGCGCCAATTCCGGATATGAGCATTTGACTGTGGGGAGAACGAGCGACCAATACTAACCTAGAAGATCTTTTAGTAAAACGAATAGCACTATCATGACTACCGACAGTGGGTTTAATGTAGTTTGCGCTTGGAAAAGTAACTTACGACAACGGCCAAATTTTAAATGATTATTTGTTTTTTGTGTATAGAATATAACCATTTTAAACTACTTCAAGCGTGCATCATGGATATAAAGAATATTCTAATTGCCATTACCGTTATACTACTCTTAGTTATAATAGCCTGGTACTACATGAACTATACTAAAAAAAGGACAGCAACTGCCAACTATTGTGGGGGCTTAAATATCCAGAAAGACCTTTCAGGAAAACGAGTCTTATGCCCTCCTGCTAGTGCCGGGAAATGGGGGACAGATCAAGGAAATTTTGGTATTCATGGGGCGGCCAGTTGTACAGAAGGCGATGGCGATTTTAAAAACTGTAATCGCTGTGTGGGTGACACTAAACTCACAACATCCAACACATATGCAGAAATCCCTGGCATTGGTTTAAAAAAGGGATGGCCTAACATGAGATGGAGGAGCCATTGGCCAACCTATGAAGGACCAGTAACCACGGGACAGCAGATGGGATATAAAGGAGGGAGCTATGTAACGGATCCCGCTCCTGTTCCTAAGGCGTGTCTTTGATTGTAAGCCTTACGGCTGGAGCAATAAACAAAGTACTTTGTTGAAATCCAAAAGGAGGTATAGTTTCCTGGTGAAATGTCTGGGCTAACCTGCAGAGGGATTGGGAAGAACCAATAAACGGTTAAAGTAGGATAACAACCATGTCCAGTTTAAACCCGGCCGAGGCCTACGAGTTAATATAAAGCGCTCTGACCCAGCCGGAAATAGAATCTTTCTGGCATGCCCTCGTCAAGAGCCGGATGGTTTGGGTGGCTTTGGACGGATATTAGTTTTTAGTATATCGGATACGAGAATTTAGGGGACCTTCTGTACACGGTGCAACGCTACCCGCTTGCATAGCCTCAGTAATAAATTTAGGCGGTGACCGGGCGCGTGAGGGGCTATCCCCCCCCTTCTCAGTACCATCAACTTCTTGATAGATGGGACCCTTTCTCTGGGGGGTATTGGGCCGTTCTACCTTCCGTGAAAGTCTAGAAACAACATTTGTGACTAAGGGCAAGGGCTGCCAGGCCCACCCATCGCCCAGACTAGTCCTCTCAGGCAAATTTTCCGTGTTTTCGAGGAGTGTCTCCGTTTTTGTAGGGTCCAGGGGTGTAACAGTTTCGTCTACAGAATCGCCTATCCCCGTTATCCCATTATTAGTACCAGGTTCCATTTCTATTCCCACGGTTTCCTTCTCTTTAGTGGTGAATGGTCCCATCCCCGGGATGGCAGGATCTAACGGCAAATCCGAAAAAATCCCCGCCTCCAAAGCACCTTCAATTTTTCTCTCCACACGATACTGTAGATCGGGGGCGCCTAACCCATTTTCATATTTTTTCTGCGAATTCTGTTTGTATTTTTTATACAACCTATATCTACACAAACACATAATCAAAAGGGGCGCCCCCCCCCCCATAAAGCACCCAAGATAGCCCAAAAGAGATATTTCGGGCAATGGTATGCAGAACATGGTATCGGGGGAAGAAGTAGATGGTTGATACAAAGTTCCGTTTATGGTCGGCAGTCTCTTGATGGTAAACTCTTGATCCTCCCCATTTTGAGAGATTTTCATTCTGAGGGTCATTATTTCTGTTTAATGTGAAACCAGATAGGATACTAAACTATTAGGTATACCTTTACTGTTTAGTGTTTAGTATGACACCGAAATAGGAATACTACAGTACAATTTATTATTTAATAACGGGACGCCCTCTCCCCACTTTATCAATATATTGAACCTCGATCACCGGATCAAATCTCACATTTTTCCCAGCCTGGACACCCCCCCCGACCACGCCCCTGTAGTTGTGTTTTCCCCTATAAGATACAAATCCAAATAAAACTATAAGGAAAACGAAGATAAAAAGTAGTGTGGACATTAAACATAAATATCTTAATAGTATAGTATAAAAGTATTAAATTAAAGAGAAGTCGCTAATATCCCCCTTTTCATCAACCTCGCAGTGGTCCCACAAAACCTCTGTAGCAGCTAAGTCAAAAATATCTGCTATCTCCGCGAGGGCGGTCGTAGGGTCCAATCCACCATTAAACTCACCTTCCTCGTTACCCAGAAGTTTTGGTGTTGCAGTAACCAGAAAGTGCACCCATCTAAGCGCCCCTTCATAATTTAAGATCCGATGCTGAAGCGGTAGCCGGAACGCTTCGCCAAGGCTTGTAGAATCAACGAGCTGCTCCATAACCATATCCAGTAACGCTGAAGACTCGATTACTTGATTTAGACGTAAAAAACTACGACAAGCGTTTACCAGCCGGGGGAAGGTCCTAAGACCGGGGGCAATGGCGTCACCCCATTTTTTTACTGCTAGAGGACGGTATGACATTTGGACCAGTTAGTTGCTATTTATTTATCCACACGCATCTCTAATAGCAGAGTACGGACAATTCCATTAAAATGCAAACTTGTTTGAAAGATAATATATCACTATGAAATATTCATACCAATATGTCCTTGCTCTCATTGTCGTCTTGATAATAATGCTGACGGGCTTTCTGTATTACAATAAGCAATATCCTCTAAAGAACGGGGCTTTTAGACCGACCATAATGGATAGATCCATAACCAGCGGCGAAAGTTTATCGAAAAAAACGAAAGCTGTTAAAGACATGATTAGCAATTTAGACCGGATATTAAAGAACGGACATGCAATATTAGCGTATTCTTGTACGAATAGCACCGAAAGCTTGGACCCGCCCATACGTCTAGTCAATGGGACACGCAATGCTATATCCAATATGGTACATTCATTGGAACTTCTCCGTCATGATTTATTACAGAAACCCATATCCGATAGTAACGTTTTGAGCATTTACCATCAACTGGCCAATAGCGACCGCTATCTCTTCAATACAGCCCAAACACTAGAACGCGTGTCCGAAGAATTCAATGAAATATGCGAACAGTATTCGCCCGACCATCAACGGAAAAATAGAGAGACGCCATGTGACATGTCCATAGCTATACGCCGCCTGGTGCAATCGACGCATTACTTGGGCGCCATTCTAGGTCTTGAGTAGAATTGAATCTCTCGCCTATTCCATATCATGGCGACATGGATAAAGTTAAACAAAGGGGATGTTAAACTCCCCCCTCTCATTGGGATCGCAGGAGACATGGGGTCTGGTAAAGATACCATCGGCCTGTTGCTAGCAAAATTCATTAGAAAATACACAGGCAAGGAATACAAGCTAATTAAGTTTGCAACAGCATTACGACATGTCCTGGCGGTCTTCACGGGGTTAACGGTTGAATTCATGGAAACGGCAGAAGGGAAAAAACATTATCTCCCACGGTGGGATCGGACCGTGGGACAACTCCTGCAAACCCTAGGGACCGATGCCATCCGCGACCATTTCCATCAAGAGGCATGGGTCCTCGCGCTATTCGCGGATGAAGAGAATTCCCAGGCACGGATAATCACAGATGTGCGTTTTCCGAATGAAGTAGAGAGTATAACGGGACGGGGTGGTGTGGTGATCCGAATTATTAGGGCGGCGGTACCACCGCCGGACGGACGATCGACAACCCATTCATCCGAAAATGGCTGCTATAGTTACTGGGGATCTAAACAGCCTTTTGCAGTAGTCTACAATCATGGGTCTTTAGAAGATCTGGAAAAAAATATTATAGAACGTCTTCTCCCCCCTTTAGGCATAAATAAGGATATTTATTCTTGTTAGTTTAACCGCAATAAATATTATTCTTGTTAGTTTAACCGCAATAAATATTATTCAAGAATATGAGCTTATCGCAACAGAACTTTCATTGCAAACAAAGGTTGCAGAAGACGCGCGAGCATGGTGCGCCCGGTTGTGCAGAAATTGATACTAATTTTGAAATAAATGGTAGAACCGAATATCAAACACTCCATGAAAGCCTGTTTTATGATGGTTGTGCTTTTCCGACCAGAACAGATTCTTCCGCAACTACATGGTTGCCCATTACGAGCCCTAAAAACACCGTGTCTAGCTTCGATCATGTGCGTTTTGCACAAGAATCGCCCTTCACACAGAAGAGATATGAAAAACATGGGGGGTATCTAGCGACTGATGCCGGAGGACCCTCCTTCGGCCATAGCCTATTATTGGCGGATTTCCGACCGGCTGGTATCTGGTATTCTTCGGCCAGTTAACCGTTAAATTGGAACCCACACTGCTGGCATGTGCAACATATGGTCGCTGATTCGTCCAGCCCCCGTGTCTGAACCTCTCTGTAACTGCATTCTCGAGCCCGGCAGTTTGGACACCTATACAAATTTGAGGTTTTTTCTGTAACCGTTTGACTGCTCCGGATCTCTATTTCCGCTCTTTCTTTTATGGAAGCATTTGGGCAAAGATCCGTAGACGCCATATTCCCTAGATCGTCTGGTGACCATGTCTGGTTCGCAAGATTGTCAATGGCATAGCCTCCATACCGCTGGGATATGATAGACTCGGGGGCGATGTTAGCGAGAACAGTCCCACAACGGGCCGAATAGGCTTCCTTAAATTCTTGAGATGTCCAGTCCCGCACATAGGCTTCTTCGGCATCCTCCGCAATGCATCTAGCGATAAATGCATTGAAACATGACCTCTCACTCCGCACCGCATAGTCTTCTATCCGGCCCTGGAATCGTGCATCCCTACTGTAGCATTTGTAAAATAAGGCGCGAACGATCTTGCGTGGGTCAGATTCTGGTCCGTCTGCACATCCCATTAGATAGTCCTCGGAGACAGCCTCTGTTGGTTTTGTTTCACCACTTAATAGTTCGACCCCCAGGTTCCATTGGAGAAAATCGCCTTTAGGTAATGTGAGAATACGGCGTATTAGGCCACAGTGGCGCACATAAGCCTTACGTGAAGAGCTAGGGGGCTCTTCTATAAGCTCGCCTAAAATATGTCTGCAGCAGGCTTCTTCAAGCTCTTTGGCTTTATTTGCTATATATAGGTCTGTCGGTTGTGTTTGGAGATATTGTTTGCGTTCCTCTATGGAGGAATGTAACATTCTTTTAAAGATCTTAAATTGGCCATCCCGTAGATCTGTAAACTTGAAACTTGGTGCATCTGTTGTCATGGCTCTGTTTCTTATATCTGCAATCCGGGTTCAATTTATAGTGCAGATCTTTATGTGGGTCCAATATGAATGACAGACATCTAGGAGATTTTGGAATAACAATAGTAAAAAGGATTTATTTTACTAACCCGCAGAGTTCTATTAAGATCTAGTTGTCCTTTTGTGGCGGAGACTATGGAATCAATAATATTCGGTAGAAGCAGTTTTATCGAATATTGGATGGCTGGTTTGTCGTCCTGGGTGGCTGGGATTTCTTCTACCAGTTTATCTAGCACATTGACAACCACTTCCTTTTTTTGAGGACCTGAAATGTCTCTGAACCTTTCCGCGGATTCCATTGTACTAGTTACTAGGTTTATTACATTTGTGATAGAAATGACGCCTTCCTTTTCATTTAGAGCCCACTTGGCTAGGCTATACAATTCTTCGAATATGCTTTCTCCCATATTATAGTAATACAGAAAATAATAAATTAGTATTCTAGTCATAAATATTTTTGCATACATTACACCCTATTTTAGGCATTAGCCATTTTAACATGGGCACATTTGTTGTATATTCATTTGGTGTCTTATCGCCTATAGCAGAACAAATAGTCTGATGGACTTTTCCTCCGGTTTCGGTCATAAAGACCGGGATATCTTCGGATTCCATCCTATTTAGCATGTCTATTACCATATCTTCAATTTCATTTAAAGAATGGCTCGTCTCATCCCCGTTATGGCGAAGTTTCTTATGTATATTGGCCATTTCGTTTTCTATTTTCTGCAGCCCTGTTCTCATCTCGAACAAGCTTACTTTTGTTTCCATTATGTCTTTGGGTAGATCGTGTATATTATTCTTGTAACCCCACAGTAAGGAGACGACTATTAATGCAGTGACCACCGATATACTCCCCAGCAGGAGGAGTTCCTCCGTATTTAAATCGGCGATTCGTATGACATCTAGAGACATTTTGATATAGTATCAGTGCACATAGTTCAAATATGCTTCGACAGCCCTATAGGCCCCTAGAACACCCCCGCCAGCGATCCCCCACATCGGCAAAAGCCAATATGGGACCTTTCCCAGAAAAAAAGGGCCAGGGGGGTTATACGACCAGGCGACAACACCCATCTTTAGAGCCAGGACTTCTAAAAAGATCCCCCCCAGGCCTACAAACAGGTAAAATGCGGGGGGGGTGCTCTTTTCATATAGAATAAGTGTCAATAGAATAACTGATAATACTGCGAACAGTATATGAGGGGATCTAGAGAGAAAAATAATACTTAACAAAGTGGCACATACCGACCCAATTGATATGACGGAATACTCAAGTGTTATAGGATATCTGTCCATAGCTTGTGTGGTATTTTATGCAAACAAAGTTTGTGGATGGATAAGAATCGATTTATAAAATCGTGTAGAACACCTCGGAAATCACGCCCGCACAGTAATAAAATCTCTATATCTATGCATCTGTGACACCACACTAAGAGAAATCGGTTCGATGCTCTTTCAGACCTAGAGATCATATTAACGTTAATAGACTCAGATCACAATTACTTTTGCTGATAAGACGCAAATCCATTTGCAATAATTGATTATAACTAGATCCATATAACTAGATCCATATAATATCCACATGGGGGCTTTAGTACTCATTTTCGATGTTGACGGTTTCATGGGAAAAATCCAGAAGAAGGATTGCATCCGCCCAGACCGGACACTGCTAATACCACGCGAAGCCTCCTTTTTATCATATGAATTTGGAAAAAAAGACCAATCTTTGCCGGAAAGTCTGTATTTCACGGGAGGGATGAGTCCTAGTTTTATAGAAGATAATCGGACAACTCTTAATTACCAGGCAAACCACATACATGGGCTCCCCTTGGATATAACAGCCCAACAAAGCGCACTGTACCCAAGAATAGAACTATCCGAGGGAGGGTGTGAAATAGAAAAGGAGATTTCGTTTTATATGGTCACTCGTCTCACATCCGCCATGACTGATCGCATATCTAGCGACATTCGTCACATTATCTTAATCCATAAAGGGGGCCCGGAAAACCAATGGCTGATAGAGGTCGGTAATAACCTAAAAAGGAGGTTTCCGTTGGATATAGGGATAATCGATCTTAATGATTTTGGTTGTCCAAAGGTTGACACCCAGCTAAAATCATACCGTACCCGTGATAAACTAATAAATAGATATACATGCGGGCCGGCTGTGCATAACCGGATTGCAGCCAAAGGACAAATGGCATGGGCCAAGCATTGTCCGCAGATAGAGTGCTTGGTTCTTAAAGAGTGGGTGGATGCTCACTTTGCATTTATTGGGGCGAACGAGGTTTGCAATTTTACCCGTCATGATCGGATTACCCCAGATGATGCATACAAATACATATGCCAGAGAATACAAGAGCTGGTAGCAGTCCCCGATTTCCATGGCCAGGCGCTAGATGATAAGCACTTTAGAAAACGTCTAAATTGGGTACAAAAACAGATTTTGCAAAGTGGCAACTATCTCCCAATCCAGGATATTCATTTGATTTTAAAATATTTAAGTTATGCGCATTAGCACCCAAACTTGTATATTTTTTTATATAAGACTGGGATGCCTTTACTGGAACCCACCGGACGGCCATTAGGCTCTATAAAGAAGTCCACCGGCGTGCAGAGACTTGGATGAACTTCGATCGGTAACAAGCCCAAATCTTGGAATACGCGTGCTACGAGCTCGCTGCAGAAGAGCCGCTCCCCATCAAAACCTAGCCTTTTATTGCATAAGAGGTACTCGGAATCACACACAGCCGCCAACAGAGTACAAAAGTCAGCGTTATAGCCAATCCCCTCATATTTTTTAACAACAGCAGCCACCTGCCTTGGTGCAGGCTGTACGTGTAAGGGTGCCCATAGCCCCCTCCCCCCTGCTCCGATGACTTCAGATAGTCTTCTTAACTGGACACCAAAACGTGTTTTTTTACGGAGATTCTGTACCCCATCATTTAATGTCCCCCCCAGTGTTGACTCAAACACATATATGTCCTGGCTATGGTATCTATGAGACGACGGAAAATCTTTGCCGCATATGACCATACCGATATGGCTAAATTTGCCCTCTCCTTCTTCTTTTTCCTCCGCCTCTCTTATGATATTAGAAACTATCCCGTGGCCTGTGAAAAATAACAGGTCAAATGATTCCATGTGTTGCAGGTTCGAAAACGGTGACTCCATAAATTTGAATATTACTATATGTATATTTATTATCTAAATTCTAGTGAGGACAGCCATAAGCCCTAGATGGACTATCCAGCGGGCGCCGAGAAATCGTATTCTAAGCTTCAGGCGAACGTGCATATACAGTCGGCCTTTAAACCCTTTCTAAAAAACGGGGGAGATGTGATCCTGCTAGATACGGCTGTCTTGAGATCAACTAAACAGATTTTAGCTATCAATAGCGACTCGCCCATTTTCGTCACTATTGTCGAAAAAGAGATAGGAGTTGCCCAGAGGATTCGCGATAGGATCCATAAGGAAGGGCTGGAAAATTTTGTCCGTTTAGTTAATATGGATGTCTTTGACTATTTGGAGCTATGTAGACAGAACGCGCATAGGGCTGACTGTATATGGCTGGATCTTATGTCTAGCGACATTTCCGATGACACTCTATATGACAAGCTCTCTGTGCTCGGAACTAAAGCAGTAGCGCTGACATTATCCGGTCGTGGAAAGAAACGTAAAACATATCCTCGACGCATGCGTAGGATAGAGACATCTATGCAAACTATCGGACTCCATAAGGTTCTCGACTGGGGGTACAAACAGGCTGTCCAGAACCAAACCATGTTTCTTACTGTGTTCTTGAGACAAGCCAGGTATGTCTGCCGGTATCGCATCCAGACTATTAAAGCCGTAGATAACAGTCACTCTCATGCAATGGTTAAGTGCTGGGGCTACCCTCAAAAAAAAAAAATATTATTGCCGGGTGCGGGTGATGGATACATCTCGTACAACCCCTTCTGCGAGTATATATGGTGATCATACTAAAGTATTATTTTTTAAAAATTGATTGGGACATATTGTATAATACAGAATGACTGTCCTCGTGAATCCTCCTACATGGGATGGTGGGAACACCACATCACCCGAAACGGACGAGAAAAATAGAGATCAGGGGGTTCACATACCTTCGGAATCCCAGGACGACAAAATCAAAAAACAACTTGCTCATCTGGAAGGGTTGTGTCCTGAGGAGGGTTATAAAAAACTCATCGATCTGAATGTGCTACTGTACGGGGAAACGCGTAGACTAGCCCAACAATGTCTGCACTTGAAAGAGGAGCTAAAAAAACAAGAGATGGAAATAAAAAAATGCGCGCATATCAAAACCAACGGCGAATATCGTTGGCGGATTGACAACTTTACATCCAAATTTGGTCTGCACAGGGTCTCGGATGAGGACTCTATAGTCAGTGACCATTTTCAAGACCCTGATGGTCATGAATTTCGTTTGCGGTTATTTATGAACGGAACCGGTCGAGGAAAAAATCTATATATGTCATTATTCATTCAAGTTTGTTCTACTAAGTTTGATGCTTCTTTGGATTGGCCTATACAAGGGGTAATAAAGTTCAGACTTATAGACCAACAGAAGACCCATTCGGGGAAAAAACATTTGGAATCGATGTTTAAGACTAACGGTTCCTCCTGCTTTCAGGAGCCCGATTCTCCATTTAATCCCGAAAATGGTCTAGTTAGATTTGTCCCACATGATACGCTCTTCTCTGGAGAGCAAAAGTCTATCTTTATAAGAAATGACACCATCTTCATTGATGTTAAGTTCGAATTTCATAGAAATCCTGAGACCCCCCCGCAGCCGCAGTACTAGATGGAGGGTTGCTTCTTTTTGTATATTATAATCAGAAAGACTTCTCCCATCCTCTAGTTGTTTTCCCGCATAGACTAGTCTTTGCTGGTCAGGTGCAACACCCTCTTTCTCTTGGATCTTTGCTTTGACAGTGTCAATGCTGTCAGTAGGCCCCACCTCAAGCGTAATGGTTTTTCCAGTAAGAGTTTTTACGAAAATCTGCATCTTATTGTCCAGTGATATAGAAATATGGGTTCAAATTTCTATTATAGTTAGTAACAACTACTACTGTAATAATATGAGAATTTGGAGTTGGATACAGCCGTAGAAATGGCCTCCATTTCCCGTGGGTTATAGTGAGAAACGAAATCGGCGAGCCCTAATGCGGTATCTTGGTTTAACTGGTCGGCTGAGGAGGAAGGACCAACAACGGTTAATACACCACCCAGTTGTTTATATAAGTTTAAATTGGCCTTATATTCTGTCAGATCTATCTTTTGGTTGTTCTCGCCATCAGTGATTACCATAACAATGCTCCCTTTCCCGGAAGAAAGCGTTGTAAACATATTTCTTATGGCCTTGGTCACCGCACCATGCAGGGCTGTATTCCCCATATTAGACTGCCATCTCTGGGGGAGTTCTTTTTTTAGTGCACTAAGGGTAGCTTCCGGCAATTTAATGGGACGAGCGACCAATGTACCAAAACGCCATAATAGTATTGCCTCAGGCGGTGGGGATAGATCTGTGAATTCATCTAAAAGTCTATTCGTTAAATCGGAGGGAGCCATGAACATACTATTACTACAATCCAAAACCAAAGAAATTGTGGATTGTTTACCCATTGCTCGTGATACATATCCTTTTTGGCTTCAATTCTAACGACAGGTTGGACCATTTTCGCGATCCAAAGTTAAATGAAGATTGTCTTTCCATTCTTTAAAATCATCTATTTTCTTGGTTGTATCTCTCGAAACTTTGTTTCGTTCTTTAGGGTGATTAGGACATGACCTCTCGCTGCAATATGGTCATGTCCTGATGTGGTTGAGACATCCCTACAGCGCGAGGCCACGATAATGGGTTTATAACCCATGAGCGAAGACAAGCATAATAACCGCTTTTGGACATATCAGAATCGCTCTCGCTGGGCGGATAACCAAAGTATGGCTATTTCATGGGTTTATCTAAGCCCTGAGTCCCCCTATTAAAGAACCTTTATACACTAAAACGTGGTCGATATCGGCAATTGAACGTTCGTCCAGTCCATTATAGGATGGCGGTGGGTTATAAATCCTTTGCAGTTATAGGAGGATGTGAGATTCTCTTCTTTCTCTATATCTATTTTGGTGGGGTTATAACCACCAGTAGTTCAGATACGCATATGGAGATCGACGTCCCCCTCGATACTCTATTGAACGATTTTAAGACAAATATTGGAAACTGTATTAGAATTAACCTGACGGGTATACAAGGCGCTTTCGATGCGATCGAATGCACACAAATAGAGGCTAGACATCTTGTCGTTGCTATATGGCACCCTTACAAAATAGCAGATAAAAGGATTTTAACTGATAGATTGGCTACTTCCATCAGCTTAGGCTCTATGCTAACGTTTAAAGAACCTTCCTACTGCACGAGTTCTGTCTGCTTAACAGCACTTTCTACTTATAATCTGTTTGGCTTTTTTCAGATTAGTTTGCTATTTATGTTATATAGTTATATAGGGGGGGGGTATATAGAAATAAGGTTTGCCGATTTCCAAAAAAAATATAAGGTTGCTTTTCTGGTATTATTTGTATTGCTATATATCGTTACTCTACTGTGCCTTTTAATGCTTTTATTGTATGTCTTCGGAAATGGCAAGGGTGATATCATCGCCGATAGTATTAGTTATATCATGCTGCAGTCGCCTTCCTGCAACATAGCTCCGGGGGTTGACTTATTTATTAAACTGATAATTCTCCATTCAGCCTTTATGCTTGGTGTTTTGGTCCTAGCCATTATAAAGACTATTTACCAGAATCAGGAGCCAGTCAGTTTAGCCCGGCCCCACGGGGCCGTTGGCTTATATAAGCCCTATATTGTAGCCGGTGCTTTAGCGGAAGTATAAATTTGAAAGTTTATTATGGTATATAGTGTTGATGGATATACCGCCTGTTTTATGCACAGCCCCGGTCCTAGACCATAATAAATTAATAGGTTGCAATCTCAGAGAACTGTCGTATCAGATAGAACGGACTAGCGCCCCAAAATCTCAACCGGATAAAAACAGGTCCAATGGAAATAAAAACCAGGGATCTAAATAGAGACCACATCATTCGGCTCGCTTCGATGGGCGATTTTACCCATATCAATCACATGATTGGTATGGGTGCTATTGACCATGTGGATATTACCACCACCGTTATCCATTGTATTAGATACGGGTTATGGCAAGCCATCGATGTGCTTGCCAACTTCGGCGTAAATATACAGCTTATGGTTGAAACAGCAGCGTATTATGGCCGTCCCGCACTGGTGGAAAAATACGCACCCTTGGTACCGGATCTTACACAGGCCATACTTAATGCAACTGAAAGGGGCCACTACAGTACGGTCTTAAAGTTAATAACAAGGGGGGCCCCTATAAAGGAAGCGGCCGAAAGTGCCGCACGAAAAGGCGATTTAGCCCTCATTGAAACATTCCTCGAGAGGGGTGTGGACGCCGGGGGGCTAATGCTTATTGCGGCGACCCGGGGTCATAGTCTAGTTATGGAAAAATGTATGGAGTACGGGGCTACCAATTATGAAAAATGCATGATGGCCGCTGGCAGGTCTGGGCATATAAAGGTACTAGATTTTCTGGATATGCGTTGGTCCCGTATTTCTCAGGAAGCGAGGGCCGTGAACAAAACTACATAGACATTTTCATAGTGATGCTCGTGTGGGCCATAGTTTTCTCCGGCGAGATCACTATACCGATAATCTTCTATTTTTGGGTGGTTGTATAAAAGTTTGGGAAATTTATGTGGGTTTCGTTCTAATTGTGTTTATCGCTTCGATATAGTCTAGGTAGATATGCACATCGCCCAGAGTTATTGGTCCTTTGGTGACAAATGGGCTATATGTAAAAGCAAAATAGTTCTTCGGCAATACCCTAAAAACATTTTCTTTGTGGTTGGGGATAAGTGGTCACTGTAAGTAGAAAGCGTAACGTTTCGGCGACGACCGCGGTTCCGGTCCATCTTGTCGCTCCATGTCTACCCGAGAATTCTCTTTAACGGATACGCACCTCTGCTGAGCTTTCCATGTGTATACCTCATTTGCATATTTTTCCCAACCTGTTTACTGGTATTATATACCTATCTAAAATAATGGAACAAATTGAAGTGGTTACCTTGCCATCGTATAGTGATGTGGAAAGAATAAAGGCCTCAGAACAGAAAGAATCAGAGCGATATAAAGCCGGTGATAGTAGTCTTGGAACTGACACTAGTTTTGTATTTGCATTATTCCTTTCTTTTTGTTTTAGCTGGGTAGGGTTGCTGATTGTTCTATGTATCGAAACCTCTTTAGCGACTTTTTATGGTGGGTTTGCGGGTTTTGGGATGTCCTTAATTGGGTGGATGTTCTTGGTCGACTATTTTGATCTCTATGCTCTGGACGGTTGGGTCCTGGTCCTATCCAGTATTTTAGGGGTAGTTATATTCACAATTGTAGTTTATTTATATATTCGTGCAAAAATACATGCAAAAAATACTAGTATATGCCACAAGCCTGTATTCAATGGGAGCTGAAACCTCGACACCTGTAAACGAACCGAAGTTATACAAATCGGAGTTAACTGACCCGTTATTATATACACTACCCGACCCGGTGCACACGGACATGAAAGAACCCCTGCAAAGCACCGCATTAACAAAAGACCCCAAGAAAACGGATCAGGATGGGGCATCCGAAACCGATAGGGCGTCCGTTTCGGACAGAGCATCCGATCAGGATGGGCATCCGAAACCGATAGGGCATCCCAAATGAGGCATCCGCAGTAATAGGTCATAAAAAATATGGATCTCATGCGTTCTCATGCATTCTCCACCATGAGAAACTGGATATGTTTTTTAATTCCGGTCTATCTCGCGGACGATAGGATAATAACGATCTAACCAGGGATATGCATTCTGCGGATACGTGCGGTGGGAAGACCAGATGTCCTTTAATTATCCCACAACCATCATGGAAAGGTATATCCCCCACGACCATATCATAGAGAAGAATACCTAGAGACCACATCAGAGCCGGTTCTGCCCTATAATGTCCTAATAGGACCCATTCCGGAGGGGAATATACCCAGGTACCAAGAAAGTCGGTATATGTCTCTTCTTGTTTATAAAAATATCCTGCGCCAAAGTCAATTAGTTGGATTTTTTGTGTGTTTCTGTCAATCAGTATATTCTCATCTTTTATGTCAGCATGGAGGATTGCCATTGCAGATAGGTCAGATAGTATCCCGACCAATTGCTCCATAACCCGAAAGGCAGTTGTTTCTGACAAATATCCCTCTTCGCCTATGTAATCAAAGAGATCCACATTAGCCGCTTTTTTTTCTATAACCATTATGAATTTTACAGGGTCGACAAACCAGTCATGGAGCGGTGCAACCCCCTTTATTTTGCTCGCTTCTGTTAGTAGTACTATTTCCAGAGGCAGTTTCGCCCCTCCCATATTAGACCAACGTAGTTTATCTCCCTTGAGTATCTCTTTAATCACAACCGGTTTTCTATTAGCTATATTGTGCCCGGAGAATATGGTACTTGTCTTTCCTTCTGGAATAAGGAGTGGTTCACCATAGTGATAGTAATCAGAAATGGTCCTAGTGGCCATGTTCGTTATATTATCCTTCGCTGAAAATTCAAATTGAACTTGATACTATCTAGATATAGCATATCGTCCGATGCAATATAAAGCGGCATGGCGTCCGAAAAAAAGGGTCTTATCGGACCGTTGTATACTGGGCTCGACCCCACTGAGCTCACAGATTCTACCGAAACGTTGCACATCGGGGATGGCTCTGAGCTCACAGATTCTACCGAAACGTTGCACATCGGGGATGGCTCTAAGCTCACAGATTCTACCGAAACATTATATATTGAGGTCGACTCTGAGTTAACAGAAGTCTTCTCCGATTCCCCCCCCGAGGTTGTGAATGCTTTGCTGGGTTTGGGCATTAGAGACCCCGTGAGAATTAGGGTTGCGTTGGATACTGCAAAATGCCATAGAGAAGGGCGACCCTATGCACTGAAAAGTGTAAGGGAGAGGGTATGTGGTTCCCCCGGGGGCGTCCGACAATTCTCCCTGGATATTCGCCCGAAAACCCTCATAGATAGGCTATGTGAGAAACTGGATATAAATAACAGCAATCCAATACCATGTAAGTTAAACCCATTTTCACTATCCCGGTTAGTCGTTTATAGGCGCTAGTGGTCGTCACAAATACCGGGATGAGACCCTCCTTCTATCGTAGAAAAAAGTCTATAAATGAGTCATATCATTTAACAAAACTGAATACTGGTTTCTCTGTATAAGGATAAGAAATGGAAACGACGGAGTTCTTAAGTAAGAATATACCCTTCTTAGCCACTAAAATATGTATGCCCGTTTTACTTTGTGACGAACTTTTATTTATGCAAGCAATAACAAACAAACAATATGACATACTCGTTAAGGATAAAAAAACGTTTAGTGAGAAAAAAATGTCTCAATCTATTCTCTCGTTTGCATCCAAAAAAGGGAGCGCCTGGATACACACCCATTTATTAGATGCAATGGAGAGATCCGGTGAAGAGCATTTAATAAAATATTTTGAGAAAAATACAATGGAGTATCATTCTGACATCTTGTCCGAAATACTAACAATCTTCCAAAAAGAGTCTCTCAGGGATAAAAGATATGCTATAGACGGACAATCGCTCGTACATACAGTTCTCCGGAGATATATGGGTTTAAAGGAAACGCATAGACCCCTTATATTAAGAATCGTAAATGCACTGAGTGCGTGCGAGGAAGCGTTAGAAAGTGGCTCCGAAAAAATAAGATCTCTGGTACTTCTTAAAAGTCTATATGATATATCATTATTTCTTACCGATATAGAAATGGTTAATAACCGTTAGTTCGAATATTTTTTTATGGTTCTAGTACCATGGTTGAGAAATACATCGGCTATTTCAAGACTTAGATCTCGAAGTGCAAGTTCTCAACGAAACAAGGTTTCGATAAACTGGATGCATATAGTAGGAAAATTATATCTAATAAACTTTTCTACGAAAAGAACTATCGCCAGAATAGCGGGATGGCTACGGTAGAAATTCGTACGTGTGGCGCCGCATAGATTTAGAGGACAATCAGCGAGTCCCGTCTGCTTAATTTTATTAGAGAGTCGGTATTAGATGATATGAGTCTCATGGAGTAGCTTACTATAAACAGCACAAAATGGTTATATTCTATATATACATGAGACGGAGAAATAAGGATTGGGCGAGTATCTCGGCGTAAATGCAATTCTCACGGATCTTTTCATTTTTGAATCTCGATATCTATTTCATGAGCATGGACTGTAGTAGCATTTTAGAGAATATGCTTAATATTGAGAACCATCATATCCTTACTAAAAATACAAAAATAAGTTGGTGTCCGCGGTATATTGCTGGTTCGGAATGCCGAGGCGGACGTCGGATCGAACATCACATATGTAGAAAATGCAATCGTATTGCACTCCACCTTCTAGATATTGCAGGTAGACCTTGTCTCAGTTGTGCGGGGTATAGCATATCAGAGAACCATTGGTACTATCACCAAGGGTGTAACTATTGTGAATAGACTTTCACAATTCTAATTTAATCACTATCGATATAAATCGTCCCGTCAATAATTGTAATACGAAATTCAGTGTCCTTACGATTCTCCAATATATGATTTGTAGCCCTATCCGATTTCGTTCCCAGATAATTCCCGGCGGTATTTAAAGCATGTTGGACTAAATGCAATGTAAGATCCCTTTCGAGATTAGCGATTTTCAGGTACTCTTGATTTAGACATTTTTCAGGCGAGGATTTGTCCCTTAGCGTGTTAGCTAACGTTTCGCATAAAGATTCCGCATCTTTGATTATATTATGTAAAGATCGCCATGGGCCACAATTACAATATTTCTGATATATATATTGTATGAATAATACACCTACCACGGGTGCCACAAAGAACGCAATAAAAAACACACTCATCCCAATAGTTCATAGATTCTTAGCTTTAATAGAATACCGGCTATTTCTTCCAGAATCGGACGCGCCTGGTTTTTAATTCATATTTTGATGTTAGTTATTCATCGTCTTGTGTGAGCATCAGGTTTATCATTAGTATCCTACCTAAATTACAGTCATTTAATCTTTGGTTTGTACAATTCATTCCCATATTTGTATATAGTCTATGCACAGATCAGCATCGGCGCCCTTAAGTCTATCATAATAAAATCTTATTTTAGTAATTTGTTGAAAATTATTCATTGATCTAAAATCATGCATGAATTCAATCCAAGCATCCTCTTTCTTTTTTTGCTGTTCTCCATTAATCTCAGCTATTTGGAAAAAGGCTCCAGTATTATTGAGTTCATATTGGATTCTAAACCTACCCATATGCGCCCCATACATATGATAATAAAATCTCAGCATTCTAATCCCATTGACAGTGGTAGTGGCAGTACCCGCATTTGTAAGTGACTCACTATTCTCGGCAGAGGCCTCCATGTAAGCATAAAAACCCCCTCCGGGGGAAGGGCCACCAGCCCCCGTATAAGGCGAGGTTGTTGTTGTGTCAGCAGATTGGAAAAAATCATCTTTACTTACAATACTCCCAGATGTTGTCAATGACCATCCTGCCCACAAAGAATCACCTACATTATCGCTAAAATTATATACAATTGGACCCGAGCTAATCATTAGACGGTCCAAAGCGTCGATCTGAGTCTGTAATTGACTTATTTGAGCATTTAGAGAGCTAAGCGTAACTACATCTGTCTCTGCTACCGGTGCCCGAACGTTTGTAAATCCATACCCATTCATATTATTCTCCTGGTTGTTTTTCACAATAACTGTGTTATCGGAAATTTGCGTATCTATATAGCCATTAGTAGTAACACTATCAGCATCTGTTGGGTCTTCGTGTAGGGTAATAGCATTAGACGATAAATCCGGAATAAATATCATTTTGACAATCGTATATATAAATTATTTAATCCACTTCCTCAATTTTTATACCTTGATTGTATTCAGAATTATTCTGTTCACCGAGTATATGTCCGAAGAACTGCTTACATTCCCTATACCTGTCTTCATACTCTTCTTTAGATGCGTTCTGAGCACCATCCATCCATACTGATAGTTCATCACATTTATCTTTAATTTGTTTTTTATCGGTTTCGTTGTATTGCTGATCTTCCGATAAATTTCTCATACTATGTAAATACCCTTCAAACTCGTTTTTAACTGAAATACGTTCCTTTTCCTTCCCATCATCAGCCTTATATTTTTCAGCATCGGCTAGCATCCTATCAATCTCATTCTGCGATAATCGTCCTTTATCATTTTTAATTATAATTTTATTTTCCCTACCAGTACTCGTATCAACAGCAGATACATCGAGAATCCCATTAGCATCAACATTAAATGCTACATTAATTTGTGGTACCCCACGTAAGGCAGGGGCAAGTCCAGTAAGCTCAAATCTCCCTAAAGGGTTGTTATCTTTTGTTAGGGCACGTTCTCCTTCAAATACCTGTATTAGGACACCTAGCTGGTTATCAGAATATGTTGTGAATGTGTTATTGTGTTTTGCCGGAATTGTAGAATTTCTTTTAATTAAAGGTGTCATAACCCCACCCGCTGTTTCAATTCCTAATGATAGTGGGACTACATCCAATAGTAGAAGATCCTGTATAGCATCGCTTTTATCGCCATTTAATACAGCCGCTTGGATAGCGGCACCATACGCAACCGCTTCATCAGGGTTAATGCTTTTACACAATTCCTTTCCATTGAAAAAATCCTGAATAATTTTCTGTATCTTTGGTATACGTGTAGACCCGCCCACCAACACAATCTCATAGATGTCCGATTTAGAGAGCTTAGAGTCAGACAATGCTCTTTCCACGGGTTCCAACGTTTTTCTAAATAAATCCTGGTTTAGCTCTTCGAAACGGGCCCGAGTGATAGTGGTATAAAAATCAACCCCCTCATGCAAAGAATCTATCTCAATATTAGCTTGGGTTGTGGATGATAAAGTTCTTTTCGCCTTTTCGGCTGCGGCATGAAGCCTTCTGACAGCGCGTTTATTGTCCATAACGTTTGTTTTGAGGTGTGCTTTTCTATGAAATTCTTTAATCAGAAACGACACTAGACGATTATCAAAGTCTTCACCGCCTAGATGCGTATCTCCTGCGGTTGATTTAACCTGGAATATGCTTTCTTCTATGGCCAGAATAGAGACATCAAATGTCCCACCACCAAGATCAAATATTAATATATTTTTTTCACCATCTTCGCCGATTTTCTTATCCAAACCATAAGCAATGGCCGCTGCAGTTGGTTCATTAATAACACGTAAAATGTTTAACCCTGCTATAACACCGGCATCTTTTGTAGCCTGTCTTTGAGAGTCATTAAAGTACGCCGGGACCGTAACAACAGCATTCTTCACAGAAGAGCCTATAAAGGCTTCTGCGGTTTCTTTCATTTTAGATAAGATCATAGAAGAAATCTCTTCCGGGGAGAAAGTTTTTTTTTCATTTTTATAGATAACTTCTATTTTAGGTTTGTGGTCTGCTGTCTTTATAACTTTAAAGGGCCAATGTAGTCTGTCTTCTTGTATTGAACTGTCTTCATATTTTCGCCCCAGCAGTCTTTTACTATCAAATACAGTATTACTGCTATTTAATGCTACTTGGTTTTTAGCGGCGTCTCCGACTAATCTCTCAGTATCATTAAATGCTACATAACTTGGGGTAGTTCTATTGCCCTGATCGTTAGCTATAATCTCCACTTTCCCATGTTGGAAAACACCAACGCAAGAGAAGGTTGTACCAAGATCTATGCCAATAGCAGGATTCATTGTATGTTATAGATTTTCTATGTTCATTTTCGCACAACATTTTAATACGACAAATTCATATCTTTATAGTAATGTCATGGACTACCAAGATATTTGAAATCATTGGTCATCGTAGAAGCTGCGTCATTCCCTGTGTACCAAGTAATATAAATTTGAAATTTCTTTCGAATCTGCTATAATTCCGGATATGGCAGGAAAAGAGTCTATACCGGATGATGTGGATACTATTGAGGATCCAGTATGCAACATATGTCTAGTTAAATCGGACTATATAGAAATATATGGATCTATCTACCGATCGGTGTATTATGAGCGTAATCCGCTTAACATGTCAGAGTTTCGCTTCAAAGATAATAGAAAAAGAGTAGAATTTTATAATCTTGCTTTAAGCAAAAAACTCATAAGGTCATATGAAGAAACATGCATAGGCGATGATTAGTTTTTTATAAAATTGAATCTCGCTTCATGCAACTAACTATCAATATGCTGTTGTCCGTACTCGTGCTATTAGTCAGTGCCCCCGTATATCTCTCATTGACTATAGTTATCGCTAATACGCAAGGAAACTCAGGTATGCTCCAAAGGCTATTAACATTTGGGGATTTTGTCATGATCCAGGAATCCGGTCAACCTGGACTATTCAAAACGGTTACAGCCCAAACAGGGTTGCGATCTACAGAAATAAAAATAGGTAGAGAAAAGAACCAATATCTGGTCGGAATATATTCACCCAGTTTATTAAATCGTAGAACGTCCATGATGATGTATTTTAGAAAATTCAATACCCCGGCTTACACTTTCTTGGAAAGTTTGGGGGTTCTTTCCGACCCAAACAGCCATACCAATAGACCATTGGTGTATTATCGCACAACCGATGGCAAAATATATTTTAATATCCATTCTCCAAGCATGGGCACAAATAGTGCCCATCGGCAGCAGATCGAACAAGTGCTAACCGGTGTGAACCTAATATCAGGAAAGAAGATTATCGGTGGCGATTTTAATTATGACGGGTGGTCCGGGGTTTTTGTCGAAAACGTCATATTGCCTGAAACTAGAACACAACAAAGCGGCGGGGTCTTGGATTATATGTTTGCATTTGGCTATAGCGATACGGCTAAACCGGTTTGGATAGCCTCCTTTGCCTGTAGTTCGGACCATCTGGCACAGGTCTACCATATTAAGGATGAAGATGATATAGATACTGTTATGACTAATATCGGAAAGGTCCCCGCTAACTGTCGTCGACGTCGGTCTTTGAATGTCGACCAGTATAGGATTATACGACTGGCTGTGGACGGGGCGTATTTTCTAACAGTCTGTGATTTAAATACCATATTCTGGGTCCCATATCAGGTAGAGAACTGCTTATATATAAATATCCATCATAGGATAATTTTTAGTTGTGGGGACGATGATATAACTAAAATCGAAATTAATTATTCCACGGTGTCCGATACTCTAAGTGATAGAGTGTTTATATATCATGGTCAAGTAGGATGGGGAGTAGACCCTAAAAATAATGTTAAACTGTTCAGTATCGTGGAGGATGAGAACGACAACCAGAAAGACTATGACCAAGAGGACGATGAGAGCGACAATCAGAAGGACTATGACCAAGAGGACGATGAGAGCGACAATCAGAAGGACTATGACCAAGAGGACGATGATATAGCCGGGGATGAAGAAGTGATTGATGGGATTATCTATGCAGATGCTACAACAGGGACTTTGATTGCAGATGGGGATGTGGTCGAAACAGTGGGCCTTACTGCGGTGGGCGGCGCGATTATAACGTTATCGGTCTTATTGGATGGGAATACTACAGACCCAACCGTTTTTAAAAACATTGGGACTAATGAAACGGTTTTTAATACCACTAAAGTTATTTTAATACATTCGAATCATACAAAAAAAGTCCTAGAAAAGCAATACTGTTTTAATATAACATATGCTGAAAATTTCCAGTTTGATAATGGGGAAATGGTTTTGCGGACCCAATCGGTCTTAAAATGTAGTAACATTACAGCCACGTCAGATACTGGGGATTTATTGCTATTATCAGACACCTGTTATCATGGATTTACGGCTGTTGGTCATTTTAATCGGACACTAGCTACAAGGCAAATAAAAAAAATCTATGATCATTGCCATTAACAAAATTTAAATATGGATAACATTAAAATCCTTACAAGGATTGACGTGAACTCTATACATGTATAATGGAAAACTCGTATGGGCGGAACTTTACCTGGACAGTTTAACGTCCCAGGAAACTATGTGCGAGGCTCATTCGTCCCATGTTCTGCTTGCTGTTCACGACCCAGTCCATATCTGTCAAGTATTTATAGCTAACGGTTTGCTGAGTAGACATGGTATGTGTCACATAAATAGAGTACACGGATTCCAAAGAAAACACAACCATCTGCTATATAATGAGAATTGATATACTCCATGTTTACAATCCTCTACAAGAATGCGATTGCACAATCAATTCTCGATAATCTCATAACTGGGTTCTGCATATTTTTCCAGACCTTCTAACCTATCTGTTGGATTTTTTTTTCTGTCCTTTAATTCTAGCAAGACCTCTGGCATGTGGCGAATATAGGGGCAGCTATAAAATTGGAGACTCTGTTCTGATGGGTTATAATAATCTTTTAGAAAAGCATCGAAAATTCTTAAAGATAGAAGCCGGACCAGATCGCCCTTAACACCCGACCCGCTTAGTATTAAAAGATGTAAAGTTGCCCCATTCCATTGATAATACTCTGGCGATTTCAAAATATCCGATAGATTCTGGCAGATAGTCTCATTAGATGACATCGAGTGGCACCGAATACACATCATTCAACGGAAAACTACACTATATCCAAATAAATTTATCTCCAATTTAGCGATGAGAATAATTTGTGAGAAATTGTAGTGAACGGACTATGGGTTAGAATGCGACACATTTGGCTAATATACAGAAAAAACATGGGTTCAGATGACTTATAAAGTTGTCACCATGTCACGCATGAGAGGGCTGGACGTATTCTGACCTTTAACGGCTATAAGCTCATCTCGTGTGCTAACATAGCACGTGCTATAAATAAGTCTAGAATTTTCCTTCCATGGTAAATATCTACATAAATTAAGTAAATATAGCACGGAATTTGGAGTAATCGGGTCTTTCCCTGTATCCCAGCGTCAGCATAGAAAAGTATCTAACTAGTTGGTCAGAAATATTAGGAAGGATCCAATCCAAACAAGTAAAACTATGCGGTATGTCACCTAACATCGATTCTTTTTTTTTTCTGATAGAAACTATATCCAAATTACGGCCAATCCAAGGCAATTTGGATACGCTTAAGAATAATAACGTATACCCTAAAGACTCCATATCACTCCGACGAGAGGGTCGGACTCCTCTCTGGGCATCAGTACTAGCAAACTCTAATGTACCGTCCCTCATACGGTTTTTTATGATATCATACTTAATATGCACACCGTCTCTTAAATATTTATGTGCAAGACCGTAATCACTAAGATAAAACTCTTTCTCATTACCAACCAGGATGTTAGCGGGTTTGATATCAGCATGAACATATCCTATATGATGAATGTACTCCAAAACATCTATAACACAGCATGCGATTGCTTTGAGAATATCATCTGTTATTATGGTGTTATGGCAAGAAACATCTCGCAAATATTTTCCGATAATGATATAACGGAGATCTCTAATAACCCCATGTCCATAAAATCTGGGGATCCCCAGAAACTCTAATTGATGCGTTTTCTTCCAATCTTCGATCCCAGGTATTATCCGTATGTAACAATGTACCTCACAAAATAATTCGCCACCTTCCTTTTTGCTAATTTTGAGAATTGCCTGTTCAATCGGGTTTTGTATGTTCTCAACCCTAAAAATGTTTTTGAAAAGTGGTTTTGTGTGCTGTAATTTCCATTTCTCATTTAAACCTTGGAAGATATCTTTTTCTAATATACACTCCATATCTATCATAGAACTAGTGGTGTATGGCGCGGGTACTATGAATATTCTGTACCACTATATCTTTCAATTTTGTTAGATCATAGCCAGTCACCTATCTCAAATAAGATTCTAGCGCCCAATTTCTACATCTATTCCTTTTGGATGACACTACAACATTAAGATTATATCCCGATTTTAAAAAATATTCCTAGACCCATGCTGTGAGGTTGTGACAGTAACCTCTGCGCCAATATCCGGTATACTTTCTTTTGGCAGTACGCTCGTTTCCGGTAGAATATCTCCGAATTTATCATCACCTGAGACGTTATATTCATCCATCATTTTGGGGATGTCCTTATTATCTTCGAATGGTATGGGCGGATACGTTAGATCATAGAGTACCATGGACAATTTGTAGTATAATATATCTTATAGTCTATATTCAAATTTGCAATTCAGACCTGTCTGTTGTTTACATGTCCAGTCCTGCAATACGACAACCCCTGACTAGAACAGCAATAATCTCGTCTCGGACATGGATGGCATAGCCTTCAAAGATTGCTTGCTATTTTGAGCAGAATGGGGGGAATTGTTTGCTCTTGTGCAATCCTCTGGAAATAAAGTTAGCATGCTCGTGACAAAATCCAATAATTTACTTATACTGCTCCGATGGTGCGACTGCGCTCATCATAGCATGGCCGTGAGTGGCTAAGTGACGTTCACAAGAATACTCTAACCATAAAATTGAAGAGATAGTGTGGTATAATAACGAATAGTAGCTATCATGGAAACGGGTACGTGTGCCTGCCCTTTTAGATCCTCTGGTTGTCATTTTTCGGTTGAGAGTGCTGATGCACTCAAGCAGCATACGGAACAGGCCCTGTCCGCACACATGCAGCTTCTGCACTTTACACTGCAAAAAACTAACAATGAGATGCGGCTCATTACTCAAGAGAACAAAAGTCTCCGACAGAGGCTGTCGCATATTGAAAACCGTTCTTCGTATCACATACCAGACGAAACTCAAAAGATAATTGATGGTCACTCGGTCTGTACCCGGCAACTGCGAAAACTGGTGATGGATCTTCAAACCATGCTTGCAAAACAGCAGAATCAGATCATGGGCGTTGAAGAGAACTGGCGGGAACTGTCGTACAGGATCCGCCAGATCGAGGAAGCCCGAAAAACCGATAAGAAATGTCTGGTGATTTCGGGTGATGCTTGGCCTGTGGGGCATACAGATTCTGTGCGAGATCAAAGTGTTGGTCTCGCACAAAGGGTGGAAACTATTCTCAGGGAAAAGATGGTATGTAGGCACGGTGAAAGTTTCGCTGAAAGGATTAAAAGTGTTGAGTTCGGACGACAAGGAAATTATATTTGGAGAATCACCGGATTCCGCACTGTATTTAACAATGCGAAAGACGCACATAATGACAAGGATCGGGTAAGCCCATATAGTCCCACGGATTTCTGTTCCCCGTTATTCTATACATCTCAGCATGGATATTGCATGTATCTTAGATGCTTCCCATATGGCGCAGATGCCGCCATTGGAAAATCTCTCTCTCTCTTTGTCTCCTTGAGCCCAGGAGACTATGATGGCATTCTGCCATGGCCTTTTCATAAAATGATTGAAATTGGACTTATTTCGCAGAACGGGTCCAGTCCGTTGGTTAAGACAATTATACCAGGTGATGCTCGATGGGCGCAAAGACCGGGCGGAAAAGGGCGAAATATGTCAGTTGGTGTCCAATCTTTTATTGGCCATAGTGAGCTATTCCAGGGTGCAGAAGAATATCTAAAGAATGATCAGATTAATATAGAGATCACCATAAAAGATGTACCTACTCCGGCGACTTTTTAGTTTTTTAATTGATATTGCACAAATATCACATTCGGTTCGGCTGTACGCACAAAATAAAGGTTTATAATCGCAGCATTGGTAACATAAGTATCTAAATTTTCTGGGAATATGTGCTCTAATTAAAACCCTATTTTCTGATTCCTTTGAGGCTGTCTCTTACAAAATCTAATGTTCTGTCTGGGATTTATAAATCCCAGCATTTGTCGGAGAGTCCAGTATTCTCAAATACTCGAAAGAGGGTCGGTTATATAGTCATCCCGCTCTCTTGCAAGAAAATAACACTAACTTTCCTTGATAGGATGTCCTTTATCATACGCCCAGGAGCACGATTGTCACATCCCGTCTCCGCATCTCTGCAATCCATCTAGATTCTGTTTGATAATGGACTCCGAAGATATCTCTAAGGGTTTCGAATGTGGGTGGACTAGGCACATTACAAGGTTAAATTATTGTTTTTTAGGTATTGTTATCTTGTAGTGGGACTGGGTTTATTCACTCTAGTGGCCCTTTCTTTACTCTAGTGTCATTATGATAAGACCTTCTACAGTTTAGCCGTCTTCGCCTGCAGGGAACCACATAGTGGCTTCATGTATAATTTGGTAGTCCACATACTCTAAATTTGATTGTTATGCTATATGATTATACCTAAAGGGTATAACCTCACAGAAAGGCTCTTTATAAGAATGCTGACGGAAAAGGGCGGTCCTATTATTCTGATATGGATGTATATTCTCGGCTCATTTGCTAGAGAGGTCCATATTTCAGTACACAATATAGATCTAACTCACTTTATAAAGGAGACGGTGATACATGATCGTATAGGATGCCAGGCTTCTATTCAGAGGATTGATTGTCTATCAGGGCAATATGATGAAGAGGGGCTACTTATTATATCCTTTAAAATGGTCGCCCCGGCGACTATTTATTCGTTAAAAACGGTTAATTTTCGAATGGAATTCTATGATAAGCGTAAAGTCCATATCTCGGATAGATTTGTAAGTATCCGGTTTTTAAGTGAATTGGACACGCGCTTTATCAGATACATTAACGATGACTTTATACATTTGAATATATCGAATGCCCCTAAAAATATGGCTTATATACGTGTATTTGCGCAGAGTTCCCAGCCATGTTCCTCACAAGAAACTGAATCTATGATGGTGATGGCGGTAGAGACCCCACGTTTAGAATACAGTGCATACAAGTATTTCCGTATTTCTGAGCCAGGTGCGGATAAAAAAATATTACGAGATTTCTTCCGAAATAATTATGTTCTGATCCTGGTCCTAACATCATCATTTAGTGTGGTGGTTGCTGCTGCAATATCGTGTATTTATGGTTCTCGGCCGTATCTATCACCCCCATACACAGGAACACACTCTTTGCCCTTAACACAGAGAAAACTATCTGATACGCGATTCAGTCTGTCATATATTGATATTTCGCCTTCACTGTTCTCGTTGCCCCCACCATACCCGGATCCCCCGGGGTATGAATAACTAACGAGTTCTCATAGTCTCCTGAGACTTAGTGGTTTACAATGGATCGGACATGGCGGATGTGATATGTCCGAGACGTTAATAATATTTTGGGTAAATGAGTTGAACAGAATCTCTATATAAACGTCTTATTGCGGTAAGAGATTTATAGAATAACATTTATTCTATAAATATTATTAACGAAAGGTACCTAAAAAATAACGACAGTAATCTCAATAGTGATACTATTGATACTATTTTTCCAGATATATGGAAATTATAGCTTTTACAGGTTTAAAACAAATAGGACAATCGTGAATCAGATTTGCACAGGAGCTGCAGACACATACATGTCCACATCCTAATACGGCATGTGTTATATCGGACCCATTACAACAGGAACACCCACCCTCATAGGGGAGGATAGGAGTAGACTGAACTTCTTTAGTAAAATCATGTACATTTCGAAAAACTCTCCCGTATTTATTATAGTAATTGTGTAAAATTTCATGTATTATTCTAGGTGGATACCCTAAATCTCTGATAAAGGTTTTATGTTTATATAGGTATGACTGGACCCAGTCGGGTTGTTTTTTATCTTCGTGGTGACCACAGGGTTTGTCCACAATTAATAGTTCACCTGGAAGTAACCCTTGTTTTTTTGGACGAATAACGTTTTTATAGAAATTTTTTCCTTTAATGTTTTCTATAAACATACAGTCAGGCGAATTCTGAGAATGTTCGGTAAATAACTTATTTAGAGTCTGATAGGTTAGATTGACTAAATATAGATTACATTGTTCACATGAAACAGAATTATCTCCATTGTAAGTGTAACCTGAATACGCTAAAGAAACTGGACTTAAGTTATCTGTATTTTTCCTTCTCCATGGTAAGTAAGTGCCTAAACGTCTCCGAAATTCTGAAGCATCTTCCAGGCAGTGTCCTGTATTACATTGGTTCTCTAGAAAGCATTGCCGAAAATTGCATGATGGGTTTGCTATGGAATGCAATTCCACAATCCATTCTAATCTTTTATTTTTTGTTGTAAAGTCACATGCATGGCAAGATAAATAACCATTTTGATAATAGAACCCTAATTTAGCTAGTATTTCCTTTTCTTCATATTTACAAAACTCAAAAGATTTTTGTCTGTTCTTTTCCACGCCCATGTATGCTGTGGTAGTCTTTATCTCTTTAAGATCTTCTTCGTGATGAAAAGGGGCACGTTTTTTAGATATTTGGCATGTGGGTGCTATATTGGTATGATAGATATCTATATCCATATATGAAGGTATCCGGGATAAACATTCGGGACATTTTATCGTATCAGTATCAGACGAATATGTAAATCCTTCTAAAGCGAGGTCAAGGTTATTTTCTGATAATATCGGGCTCCCGCTGAATGTGGCTAAATTTTTGTAGAAAGGTCTAGTCCTGGCCATGTCATATAAATAAGGACAGTTTATCAATTTTATAAAAAATTAGTTTTCTTCGTTGACGATAATTTCAATAAATAGTGAATTTTCCCTAATAAACTCTTTATTCTTTTTTAGCTCATCGCATCTGACCGTAGTTACAGCTCTCGTTTCCTTCCACGGGATTCTACGTTTTTCTATATTAGACATTTTGTATTTTTTAGTGAACACAACTTTATCATTTTCTGAAAGAATTCTTATTTCGATAAGGTTATTATATGGCCATTTGAGGATACTATCGTACCTCCCCAATGACATTACTAGTCCTATGGTCATGTATTCTCCATAACCCGACCCCATTCCAGACGGATAACATATCCCATACATACAATATCCTTTGGGTGAATAGATATATGGTGAAGTTGTGTTTATCCCTTTATCCTTATTTTTCGGGTCTAGTGCTGTAGCAAACAGCTCATTGAAGTTTGGTATAATCCATATGCATCGTTTTGTTGTTGTTAAATCTAAAGTCATTAGTCGGCATAAGGTGAAATTTTCAAAATATTTTGTATGGTCTTGGGACGATAACTGTTTTTTAATCTCTCGGGATATAACGGTCTCCATTGTTCTATATTGGACATTTTCTTCCGAAAGTATATGACTTTGTCGCTCTTCCTCAATAGCCCTCTTTAGATCTGCAAAATTCTCTTTTAGCCGTTCTAGACCATCTTCCAAGGTATTCATCCGGTCATATTCTTTGGCCATGGTTAGCTGTAACTTCAGAATCAGCTGTTGGAGTTTCCCATTGGATATGAGCGGTAAATCTTCTGGTTCTTTCGAGATATTATCCCCCATTATTTTGCCGACCTCTGATGCGAACTGGGTTCGCAACTTTTTTACTCCCTCTATCTCATCCTCAAAATGAGATATTTTTCTGTTTATTTCTATGATCTTATCCAATCCTTCCATAGCTATATAGATATTTTATCGATCATTTTTCAAAAAATGGCGATTATTATTCTTTTGAAGGCCTTGTTCTCTTTCATACAGACTGTGCATTTTTTTATTTGGAGTGCGACGTCGTAACTGTGGACATGTCCACATGAAACAAGCGCAACAGGGTTCCTGATAGTTGGGCCAGTCCCACAGTATTTTTTTTGTTGGATTAGAGCAAGACGATCCCGTAGCGAACTATTTTTATCCGCGTTTGTATCCAATATCTCTTCCTTTTTATAACCTAAGTCTACTAAAAAACCCATTTCTCTACTTCCTGCATGTATCTGCGATACATCTTTAGTATCATATACATCATCCTTTTTAGGGCTTTTAGTTGGACCCCCCATTATTTTGCCGACCTCTGATGCGAACTGGGTTCGCAACTTTTTTACTCCCTCCATCTCATCCTCAAAATGAGATATTTTTCTGTTTATTTCTATGATCTTATCCAATCCTTCCATAGCTATATAGATATTTTATCGATCATTTTTCAAAAAATGGCGATTATTATTCTTTTGAAGGCCTTGTTCTCTTTCATACAGACTGTACATTTTTTATTGGAGTGCGACGTCGTAACTGTGGACATGTCCACATGAAACAAGCGCAACAGGGTTCCTGATAGTTGGGCCAGTCCCACAGTATTTTTTTGTTGGATTAGAGCAAGACGATCCCGTAGCGAACTATTTTTATCCAATATCTCTTCCTTTTTATAACCTAAGTCTACTAAAAAAACCATTTCTCTGCATGTATCTGCGATACATCTTTAGTATCATATACATCATCCTTTTTAGGGCTTTTAGTGTCTGGACCCAGACGGATTTATAGAATCAATCCCTTCTGTCAATTTATGTTTTCTCTCATTGGGTGTATAATCATTCGGGTTTTGTATGGTATAGAGCATTTTCTGCAAACAGGTTTGCATAATAGGACTATATCCCCGCGAGCAAAGCCCGCTACCGGTGTTTTGTATATCTTACTAGACAATTTTCAGTTCAATGCCATCAAACTCTACCATAATAAAAATCCTATCTTTTTTTACAAAAATCGGTTTATCGTCTTGAGGGTTTTCTGCTTCATCAGCGAACAGTGTTCGCTCATTTGGCTGTTCGCGGAAAACCTCTTCGTGTGATATGAAACGATGTAATCCATACATGACACTATCAACATTTTCGATGGAATCGGGAGACACTTTTCTAAAATGTTGGCCATTTACTTGATCCATTAATGTGAAATTTACAGTTATATCAATTGGGTATTCGAGAATATCATTGAGTTTTTGTTCCACTGGTTTTACAAATATACCTATATAGTTGTCAACAGAATTCATGGACAATCTTAGATTAAATTTGTAGCCCGATGATGTTCTGAAATTATTACTAATATGCAGCTTCTGCATAGGTTCAGACTTTCTATGCAAATTAGAAATATTTGATACCCCGTCTATAACCCAAATTATAGTATTATCCATTAAGGATATGTCCAAATCAGAACTATAGACGACCTTATTTTGCATTTTGTCGATTCGCTCGCGGAGAGAGATGAGTTCCCTACCTAAAACCTTAATACAGGCATCATATTCCTCCATTTCTTTATGCCTATTCTCCCATATCAAATTTCTTCATCGGCCGTATATATTTCTTAGATGGTGGTTATTATGTTATAAATATATATATATATGGCGGGGGATATTTCTATAAAATCGCTAGTTGTTAATTCTGAAATGGATATGAACACTAATAGGATAGCAAATGTAGCTGATCCGATCGGTCTACAGGATGTAGCTACAAAAAGCTATGTAGATAACAATTCTTCTGGTGGGGGTCTAGGTGTTTTCTGGTTATATAATACACCCATCTTTCGTTATTATCAATATGCATATACAAAGCGTTACGGTAACGGATTTCAAGATATTGATATTTCTCCATTATCCGGAGTACAAGTAAATGTTGTTTCTGGGGATTATGTACAATACAATCTTTATCTTACAGGAGAATATCAATCATCGTCTAAACGGGGTGCTATAATATCCGTAGAAATAAACATAGATGGAAATAATCAGAATAGTTCAGCAATGTGGGGGCGGATGGCTAATGATGGAGGTGATAGGGCGATGATATCTCAAGTAGAAACAGTAAAAATGAGTGATACCGGGACAGCTTCAATAGAAATTAAAATACTACCGTACCAGCCAGGAGAGGTTAGTTGGTCACAATCGAGGTTGGAAGTGTTCCATTTAAGTAGAACTGAGTTATAGCTAGCATTAGCTCTAGACAGAGGGCACACGCCTCGCTAGTTTCTTAAAAGATCCATCTGGGCTTTGCCATTAAAATTATATATAAACATGCAAACGAAGTTTGCATATAAAATCGCATCTTTAAGAAATAATGGTAAGGTAGCAGACGCGGTTCTAGTACAGAATGTCTCATCTTTAAAATTGAAATGTTAGTACTATTATATAATATCAGTTCTGACGATCTAATGGAGAAGGCCGATACTCCTAGTTTCATCTTTAAAAAATCCTTTTTGGATGCTGTTCCAGATAGTGTAAAGGGCACATTACTAAAAAATACAAGAACATCGGTGCTGATGGCATACACCCCGGGAGACCTCCCTGCGTATCTAATGGAGATAGTTGAAGATGAGCTAGTTAAAAGAAAAAATGCTGGATTTACTGATAAGAGGGACCGTTCTGACGATCTAATGGAGAAGGCCGATACTCCTAGTTTCATCTTTAAAAAATCCTTTTTGGATGCTGTTCCAGATAGTGTAAAGGGCACATTACTAAAAAATACAAGAACATCGGTGCTGATGGC
>Ga0224499_10000021_pt1 | contig 39187 bp, 23 predicted proteins | sample SF_Jul11_sed_USG_3_FD_168125 | JGI IMG/M metagenome (GOLD analysis project Ga0224499, IMG submission 168125) | Sediment microbial communities from San Francisco Bay, California, United States - SF_Jul11_sed_USGS_24 | ecosystem: Environmental > Aquatic > Marine > Sediment | place: USA... | reverse complement strand
CGCCCAGTTGGAACTGTCTTACGGCGCCACCGAAGAGGGGCTGCTGGTTGGCTTGTGTGATCTCGACGGTACCCAAGTCCTCCAGGCAGGGCGCTATGACATTCTCAGACTCGACGGCGTGTACGAAATATCCGAAGCTCTGTTGTCGGACCTGGATCATCGCACCGTGAGTCCGTTGATCAACGGTAACGCCAAGGGCACCGTGCTGCCGGGAGATTTCGCGCTGTATCAGAACCATCCAAACCCGTTCAATCCGCTCACCGAAATCGGCTTCTACCTGCCGACCGCCGGACGGGCGCGACTGGAGATCTTCAACATCATGGGCCAACGAGTAGCCACCTTGTTTGAAGGCGAACTGTCGGTGGGCGAACACGCCTATCAGTTCGACGGTACCATGCTGGCCAGCGGTGTTTACTTTTATCGTCTGGAGACGGACAGTGGTTCGCAGACAAAAAAGATGGTATTAATGAAATAGCCGATACCTTTTTGGAAATACAACGATGTACACTAATGAAGGGACAGCCCATCAGGGCTGTCCCTTTTTCTGGTCTCCGTCGCTGTTACGGACAGAGCGGCGGCGCAGGTCCACCGTTAAACATGTGGTCGACCAGGTAAACCAAATCCGAAATCGTTAACTGTTTGAAAGCATCGCCGACGGCATCGCCATCGATGTTAGCCTCCGGGTAGCAGACCGGTTCGGCGCCGCCAGCGAACATGAAATCCACCAGATAGACCAGATCGGCTATATCAATCTGATCGGACGGGTCGTCGTCGACATTACCGCGGATACCTTGACAGCAAGCCGGGTATGTCACTGTACCGTTGGTTGTAACCGGCGCATATACCAGACCATTGGCCGTGAATTTCGGCATGTGCTGGGCATCATAGCCGGTCAGATCGATTGTTGTCTGCTCACCCTCGGTGGCGCCGGCAGCGTGGAAGTAAAGCTTCAGAACGGGACCGCTGCCGGGTTGGTCGTACAGTGGCGCCCCCGAGCCACGCGGGCGCAGCTTGAAAGTACACTTCTTGCTCGACGGCACATACTGCGACTGAATCTTGCCATCATACCAGTCGGTGCGACAACCGGTGGTGGAGAATGAATCGTATACGAGTTCGAGATCACCCGTTGCGTAGGTCAACGCAACCTGAAACTCATACAAGGGAACACTGTTGCGGGCGTGGATGACCACTTCGATAGCGTTGTCGGGTGTATACTCGGCATCATCCATCCAAACCGAGTCGGCCAGTGCGAAAACCTGGTTTGGATAGACTCGTAGCGCGGTGTCACCGGTCGTTGAGACAACCTGAAGGGCTACATCGTAAAGGCCCGGCGTATCAAAAGTATGTGTCGGCGAGGCAACAAAAGCAGAATCACCGTCACCAAAATCCCATGCCCACGACTCTACATCATAGATGGACCCACCGTCGAATTGAACATCGTAGGGCGCCCAGCCTGCAGACGTATCGCTTGAGAACCAGAGGTCGATATCCATCGGGACAAAGTCCACCTGGTTGGCCAGAAGGCTGGGAATCACCAACGTGCTGGTGCGACGGTTAAAGAAGATACCTTCCGGACCGTTGTGGCTGCCTGCCACCAGTTCGCCCGACCCGGTCAGCGTGCTGTCGAGACGTATGATATTGTCCTGCGCGAAAAAGGCAAGATAGGTGTTCTGCATCTGATCCTGAGCTATCCCGGAATACTGTCCGCTGATTGCCGTAACCTGAGACACCGATGAGTCCGCCATGTCGACAGCGTATATAGACGAAGGCCAGACGTTGGAGGCCACCAGCAAGCGGTTGTTCAGGTAGTCGAAGTAAACGGCGTTGGGGATAGATATCACGGCGAATTGCGATGACTCGCCGTCGCTGGTGCGTACCTTGATAATCCGGCTACCGCCGGTGTCGGCAATGTAGATGTTACCGGAGCTATCGGCGGTCATGCCGTTGCCGCCCTGCATCGTCGTCACGTTCCAATGTGTGGTCATCTCCGACGTGGTCAGGTCAAAGCCGACTATTCCGTTCAGAGCGGGGTCGTTTGATGATACGTACAGCGTGTTGTCGGCAATTGTCATCCCATAAACGGAACTCAGAAGAGAATTGAAGACGGTATAGGAGCCGTCATGGTCAATTGCCACGATGTTGCCGTTGGACATGTTCGATACCAAGTAGCGCTGATTGGCGTAATCGTAAATGACCGTTTCCGGATTGGCCAACTGAGCCGAAGCAGACATGGCCAGAATCAGCGACAGGCCGACTGCCGTGATCGATTGGTTCATGGTTTCACCTGTGTCTCTCTTCGTTGGTCGATCCGGGCCTGGATCGACCGAGGGTTGCGGGGCTATCGCGTGAGGTTCTCTGTCGCTGGTTCTTTAGACGTAGATATCCTGCAAAATGTTTAGTTTTGCTGGTTCGCTTTGTGAGCGGCGAACCAGATCATAACCAAACTGTTTGCTTGTCTACACACGGCGGGCTGCCTATAGTTAACAAAGAGAACCAGTTTCCATAAGGCAGCCGACCATGAAGCATCTAACACTCATAATTTGCATTTTGCTTTTAACCTCAACCGGCGTTCATCCCCAGCAACCTCCCGACATCCTCGACCGTGTTCTGAGTGAAGTTGGGTTCAGCCGGGCCGATCTCGGCTATCGACCGACCGGATATTGGAATCGTTTTCCGCTCGATGTCCCCCACCGGTTGACATCGTTTGATGCCCTCTTTGCCGAACCCCTGAAGCTCATTGACTATGCAACAGTGATGGCCAACACCGTTGAGTTCTACCTTGATCCGGCTTACTCCGATAGCGCACACGATGGCCTCTACAAACTGACCTACAATCTCGGCGTCGACAAGAAGCTGGGCGGTTTCAGGTCCTACTCGGCCAATCTGCTCGGTCCGCCGACCGGCGATGAACCGATGGTCACTGCTATCGACAATCTTTTTGCGCTGGCCGGACGGTCGACTGAGTTTCATACTTTCGGCGCCAAATCGGACTGGCCGGATTACAAACAAGAGATACGGGACCAGAGCGCAGGCTTGCCGGACACTGTCAGATTAGTTGTTGCTCAACTACTGATCAACTTGACCGATGCCATACGCTGGCGTAACCTGGCTTTCCGCAACTGCGACCATGAGGACATGTACCGAGCCTTCAGCATTCGCGACCTTTCGGACACCCAGGCGGACGGGATGGTTTACTATCCGGAGTTGGACGATCTGGCCAAAAGTATCGACTGGCCGTCGTTGCATTATGCGGCGCTGAAAGTGGCCGCCGCAGTCGAACAGGCCGAGGCTGGTTTGATTGGTCTGGTTGATCAGATCCCGGACGAATTCGAATTTCGGATCAATACACCGTTCGGTCATCTGTCCATGTTCGCGGGTCCTTTTCTGGGCTTCTACGAATGTGACGCCACCAGCAGCTTGTTGATAATCGACTTCGGTCGCGACACTCATTATCCGGGATCGCCCGGCGCGACAGCTTCGTTGAATAACCCGATCTCGGTCGTGCTCGACCTGGGTGGCGATGACGTCTACGGCGACCGGGCCTACCTGACGGCTCCATCGGCCGGGGTGGGGTTGCTCGGCGTCGGGCTGCTGCTTGATAGCAAGGGGAACGATCAATACTATGGCACCACCTTAGCTCAAGGTGCCGGGTTGTTCGGAGTCGGCGTGCTGCTCGACCGCGAAGGTAATGATTCATACCAAGCTGATCTCTCGGCGCAGGGGGCCGGTTATTTCGGGATAGGTCTCTGTCTGGACGGACTGGGTGACGACACCTACTATCTTTACGGCGATGGACAGGGGATGGGTGGTGTCGGCGGTGGCGTTGGTGTCTGTGCGTCATTTGGTGGTAGCGATAAATACACAGCCGAACCGTTCTCCGAAAACTTTAATCGTGGCGACTACCACTCGGAGCACAAGATCAACGGCAACAACGCCCAGGGAGCCGGGTTCGGTCGGCGCGGCGATGGTTCCGACGGTCACGCCTGGGCCGGTGGGTTGGGTGCGATTATCGATATCCACGGCGATGACCATTACTACTCCGGCAACTGGACCCTTGGTGTCGGCTACTGGTTTGCCACCGGAATCGCTGTTGATCGGCACGGTGATGATATATATGAGTCGTGCTACTTCACGCAGGGGTCCGGCGCGCACTATTGCAACGGTATCCTGCTCGATGAAAACGGTCACGACCGCCACGAACTTTTCGAGACGGCCGGCGCTGCGCTCGGTTTCGGGTGGGACTATACCAACGCCTTCTTGATCAACCTGAACGGCGACGATGTCTATCGGGCCAAAATGATCTCGATGGGCCTGGCGCAGATTCGGTCCAACGCTTTTCTGGTCGATATCGGCGGCGACGACGCCTACTATCTCGGCAAGGGGACGCCCGGATTGGGCGAGGCGACTTTCCGCCCGGACTATCTGAAACCGTCGAAGTTGACGCCCTATTACACTTATGCCAAATCGTTCGGTGCGTTTATCGACATAGGTGGCGCCGATCAGTATTACGAGTTCGATGAAGACTCTGAGACCGAACATCCGGTCGCCACGAACAACAAACTCTGGTTGCAGCCGACGCGATCCGACTCGACTTTTGGCGCGGACAATTTCGGCGTTGGTATCGACACGGACAACGGCACGGTCCCGGAGTTCTTTCGCTGGGATTGACGAGTCTTTTTCGATCTGGGTGGCACCCTCAAAGCCGCTTTGGGGGTGATCTTTTCACTCTCACATACCCGCCCCAAACAAGGTTTGAGACGGCCACCCAGGAATTGGCAGGATCACAGGGATCCTGCCCTACAAGATTGAGGGCAAATGGGTTTGTTTTGCGTATTTTTACTTTTTCTGAGGACGGCAACCAGCCCTTTGGTTTAACTCCATATCAAGAGAGGATTTGAGACCACGCCCGACAGTGCGCAAATGGCTTCGGGTTGTGCATCCTTGTAATTGAACAACAGGGTCGATGGTGATTCGGAAGTTGTTCGGGGTAGGGGGTGTTTTGTTGTGCGCTGGTTGCCATTGGTTGTTCCTTTATTGATAGTAGGTCAGGACCCTTGCGGTCCTGACACGGTCAAGCCGTGTTTTCCAGCTTTGGCGGGTTCGAAGACGGACCCGCCCTACTTTATAGAGGGTCGCTTGGCCGCGTTCTGGGGGGAGATGGTGGTGAAAGTGTGGGCCGGGACGTTGCGGCAGGTCTTGTCCCGCCTTGGCGGGATGTGACCTGCCGGCCGGTCGAGCCGGCACAATTCTCTGGATAGTATCTGACCAAGGGTGGCGCGCGAAGAGCGATAACCAGGCTTGCCTGTGTCGGGTCACACCCGCGCCTCCGGCGCGTCCAAGACCCGACACAACATTCAAAGCGGCTACCGGGGCAGTTGAAGACAAGAATCACGCGAAGCGCGTGATGTCGAAACCACAGGGGTTTCGACCTACTGTTTCTCAAGACCTGACACAACACTGCAACTCGACTACGCCAATCCATCGCGTAGCGGCGGGCCTTGTGTCCGCCGGCCACAAGTGGCTTCTGTTGGTGGGAGACGAGCCCCCACCCTACGCGTTCACGAGGAGCCCTCCGTCTTGGCCTGTTCGGCCAACTGAGCATACTCGGCTGCCTCGTCTTTCTTACCCCATTCGTGATAGAATATCGCTATGTTCCTAAGCACCGCTATGGTATTGGGATGTGTCTCTCCTAGAACAGATTGGAAAATCAACAGAGCCTGTAGGAATAGCGGCTCCGCCTCCGCATGTCGCCCCTGGGATCGGTACAACTCGGCCAGATTGTTCAAATCGGTGGCGAGATCAGGATGTTCGGACCCGAGCGCTTGCTCATCGATCTTGAGAGCCCGTTTGTACATCGACTCCGCCTCGGCATAACGACCCTGGTTGTCATAAAGTAATGCCAGATTGTTCAAACCGGCCGCCACTCTGGGGTGATCGCCTCCCAGTGCCTTCTCATTAATCTCAAGCGCCCTTTTGTACATCGGCTCCGCCTCTTCATATCGTCCAAGGGAATCGTACAAGGCCGCCAGATTGTTCAATCGGGTGGCGACTTTGGAGTGATCTGGCCCCAGTGCCTTCTCAGTTATCTTAAGCGCCCGTAAGTACAACGGCTCTGCCTCTTCATATCGCCCTTGGGAGTCGTACAGCAACGCCAGATTGTTCAACCAGATCGCGACATAGGGATGATCTTGCCCGAGTGCTTCTTCACTGATCATAAGCGCCCGTAAGTAGAGCGGCTCCGCCTCGGCAAATCGCCCCAGGACTCTGTACAACTCTGCCAGATTGTTCAAAGAAGTGGCTACATCAGGATGATCCGGCCCCAGTAGGTCTTCATCGATCTTGAGCGCCCTTTGGTAGAGCGGCTCCGCGGCTGCATAGTCAGCCCGATCATCCAAATAATAGGCGAACTCGTTTAACAGCCTACCAAGTATTTCCGTTTGGTGGTTGAGCTTGTCGGCCTCGGTGAAAAGAGATGCTGCATGAGACGATAGACTTTCCAGCACAGGCCAATTGTGAAAATCGTTCACAGCGGGAGTGGATGCTTTAAGGCAGCCGAGCAGACTGTTCAGCCAAGCCTTGCTTTCGTCTTCATCCTGTGATTCACGAATGACCGATTGGACCAACCTATGCATACTGAAGGTATCTTCCCCCTGCCTCCGTCGTATCAGCGAGAACTTTTGTAGCTCCCCCAGCGTCTGATCGAACAGATGATCTTCGGTTACCAGTTTCTTAAGTGAGTCAGGTAGCGATTCCGGATCAGCCTTGAACAATCCGATCGGGATGTCGTCCGGAGCCAGATAGGACGACGCGGTCAACAACGCCACCGCCGACGGGTTCGTTTCTTTTAATCTCTCAATTGATATGGCCCAGGTTGCCTCCACCGTTTTCTTGCCATACGCCGCCGAGGCATATTGCTTGCCTTGAAGGATTTTGACACCATGTTTGTCCAGGTACTTTGCGTAGTTTTCCAGAGAGCACTTGGTCTCCTCCAGGTAAGCAGAGGCATGATCGATAGCCAAAGGCATGTACCCAAAACGATGGCATATCTCTCGGGCGACACTCTTTTGACTACTATCAGGCTTCTTGATAGCGGCTCGCTTGAACAGAAACTTAACAGCCGAATCCGGGTCGAGTTCATCCACCTCGACCGGTTGGGCTATGCCGCCCATGGCCGAGGCCCGGGTTGTGATGATGACACAGCCTGACTGAGTGCGGGGAAGATATGATTGAACTGAGGCGGCGTCTTCGGCGTTGTCGAATATCAGCAGCCAGTTGTTATGAGTCTCAAACCATGAGCGGACTGCGGCTACTAGGACCGCTTTCTCTTTTTCATGCCGCTGGGGTAGATCAAGGAGGGCCGCCACCTCACCCAGCGACTTGGAGATCGTCGCCTCATTCTCTGCTCCCAGCCAAAAGACATACTTAAACTGACTCAGGTGTTGATGAGCAAATTCAAGGGCGATCTGTGTTTTGCCGATCCCACCCAGACCATGAATCGCCTGCGGTTGGGTAATGGCCACCGCACCTTCCTGTCCGAAGGTACTTTCAATACGTTCGAGGATGTTTTCCCGACCGGTAAAGTTGGCGTTCTGCGCAAAAGGAAGGTTATGGACAACGGTTTGGATTCCCGGCGACTCAGGGTCCGCAGACTGGGCCGCAGTGACAGTCATGTCGGTTGCGGAATCCGTTCCGGTCCGCTTTACAAGATGCAGAATTTCTGTTGCCAAGTCCGACAACGCGGTCTCGGCATCAGCATCCGGCATGGTGATCAAGGGTTTGCCTTTCCTTGGTCGAGCCTGAAGCCGTGCCAACCAGGACACCTCTTGCCATGGACAAGGCCGAACGATCAGCGGTAGGAGTAGGAGCCCTTCTTTGGCTCGACGCTCCAGCAGGGGTGGAACTTCCTTGCGCAGAATGAACTTGGACGTGAGGCTGTCTGCGGAGACCAGCAAGATAGCTACAGCGGCTGACTCCATCGCTTCCTGGATTTTGGGAAACCAATCGTCTCCTCCGTCTATACGCGTATCATCCCAGATGTCCAGAAGCCCTTGTTCACCCAACACATTCAACTGGGTTACCAGGCGTTCCTTCCAGGCTTCGTCCTTGTGGCTGTAACTAATAAAGACCTTTGGTGCTTCCAAGGCATGTCCTTCACTGCCCGACTGTTATCGATAGCATGCACCACGATACGATGAAAGGAGTGGATTGTCAATATTGTCAGGTGGCAAGGCGGAATTGAAGGGCGGGTGTCGGGCGGGGTCGCCGCGACACCACCCAGGACAAAGACTGGATTCTGGCCTGCGCCAGAATGACGCCGATAAATCGGTTTTTCGCCTTCGGCGACCATAAATGGCATTTATGCCCTTCGGGCCAGGGGTTTCGACCTACAAACATTCATACCTCGACTCCGCTCGGTATGACACGGTGAGCGCTCGACGTGACAAGGTAAGCGCGAAGGGCAAAAACGCGATTCATCGCCGCGGAGCGGTTAATACCCATTTATGGGCTTGACAGCGGGGGTGCTGTCATATAAATTGGTCCATGCCGCTTGTAGAAAAACAGGTGGAACACCTCGCCCGACCGATCCGGTCGATCTTATCCCTCAAGGAGAAGAAATCACTGACCTCAAAAGTCAGCGTAAACGCTCTTTTTCTCCCCTCCGGTCCAGATTCAGGCGGATCAGCTTCCGGCTGTCTCGTAGGGAGCAACCGATGAGTATCAAGGTTCTCGCCGTGGTGCCGGCCCGCATGGAGTCCAGCCGCTTTCCCGGCAAAGTAATCCACCCCTATCGCGGACGCCCGTTGATCTGGTATCTTCTGAACGATATCAAGAGGTCGCGGCGAATCCATCAGGTCGTGGTTGCAACCGATAGTCGCGAGGTCAAGGCCGCCCTGGCCGATTATGATGTCGAAGTTGTGATGACCAAGCGCCATCATCGCACCGGCTCGGATCGGGCCAACGAAGCGGCCCGCAAAGTGGGTGGAGATATCATTATCAATATCCAGGCGGATAACTTCGGCCTCAAGGCTGCCTTGCTCGACCGAGTGATCAACAGTTTGAAAGTGAGGCCGAAAACCGAGTATGCCACCCTCGGCCGCCGGATCACCGACGATGCCGAACTGTTCGACCCCAACGTTGTTAAACTGATAACCGATAAGAAAGACCGGGCCCTCTGGTTCTCGCGCTACCCGCTGCCGTACCTGCAAAACCTCAAGAAGGGTGGGCATGTCGACCAGTGGCCGTTCATTGCGCATATCGGTGTGTATTTTTTCCGGCGAGAAGCTCTGAAGAAATTCGGCGCCTGGCCAAGTTCGCCGCTTGAAAAAGCGGAGTCGTTGGAACAGACCCGCATTCTTATGCATGAGAAGAAGATTCAACTGTTCCGGACGCAGTCGCAGGTAGTCTCGGTCGACACTAAAGAAGATTTGAAGAAGTTGGACAGCATATATTGATGAGGTGATTGAATGGCCAAACGGACGAAGTTCATTTTTGTTACGGGCGGTGTGGTATCCGCGTTGGGTAAGGGAATCGCCGCATCGTCGATCGGACTCCTCTTGCAGCGGCGAGGTCTCAAGGTGCGCAACTGCAAACTTGACCCCTACCTTAACGTCGACCCGGGTACCATGAATCCGTTCCAGCATGGTGAAGTTTTCGTGCTTGATGACGGTAGCGAGACTGATCTCGACCTGGGCCACTACGAACGGTTTCTCGATCAACCGCTGGCCAAACAAAACAACGTCACCACCGGTCAAGTGTATCACACCATTATCACTCGCGAACGCAGAGGCGACTATCTGGGCGCCACTGTCCAGGTGATCCCCCATGTGACCGAGGAGATCAAGAGTCGTATCAAGAAACTGGAACGAGGTAGTGATAACCAACAGGCCGATGTTGTCATTGCCGAGATCGGCGGCACCGTTGGTGATATCGAGTCACTACCGTTTCTTGAGGCCATTCGCCAGATGGGACAGGAAGAGGGACCTGCCAACACTATGTTTGTCCATGTCACGCTGGTACCGTATATCGACACGGCCGGTGAGTTCAAAACCAAACCCACCCAGCATTCGGTACGTGAGCTGCGGACTATCGGTATCCAGCCCAATATGCTTCTGTGTCGCTCAGCCAAGTCGATCTCGGAATCGCTACGGCAAAAGATCAGCCTCTTTTGTTCGGTACCACCAAAGTCGGTAATCTCGGCCGAGGATGTACCCACCATCTATGATGTACCCTTGAAATTTCACTCGCAGGAACTCGATGACATTATCTGTGACTATTTCGGCTGGGAAACCAGGGAGCCTGAGCTTGATGACTGGAAAGCCATTGTGGATAAGATCCATCATCCGCGCCATCGAGTGAAGATAGGTATCTGCGGCAAGTACGTTAACCTTAAGGATGCCTACAAATCGATTATCGAATCATTCGTTCATGCCGGTGTGCACAGCGATGCCGAAGTCGATTTGATTTGGGCGGCCTCGGAAGATATCAAACAAAACGGAGCTAAGAAACTGTTGCACGGTATCGATGGTTTGTTGATACCGGGCGGCTTTGGCGAGCGCGGCGTGGAGGGAAAAATCGAAGCCATCCGCTACGTCCGCGAGAGGAACATTCCTTTTCTCGGCATCTGTCTCGGTATGCAATGTGCAGTCATAGAATATGCCCGCAACGTCTGCGGCCTCGACGATGCCCACAGCTATGAGTTCTATCGGGACCTGAAACATCCGGTCATCCACCTCATGGCCGACCAGGAGGGCGTGACCGAGCTTGGCGGCACCATGCGCCTGGGCGCCTACCCGTGCGTGTTGACGGAAGGTTCCCGCGCTGCCTCAGCCTATGGCTCCTCCGAGGTATCCGAACGCCACCGGCATCGTTATGAAGTCAACAACGCATATCGGGAGATGCTTCTGAATTCGGGTTTGCTGCTGAGTGGTCTGTCGCCGGACGAGCGACTGGTCGAGATTGCCGAGATACCTGAGCATCGATGGTTTGTCGGCGTGCAGTTCCATCCGGAATTAAAGTCTCGACCCACGCGACCGCATCCGTTGTTCCGGGACTTCGTGAAAGCGGCCGTCGAGCATCACTACGATGTGCAAGAGAAACCGGCCGGCAATCCTGTTTCTGAAGACGACGTATCCGAGACCAGTATCAAGCCGAATTAGGCAGGCAAGCCAATAAATGGGTTTCATGTGCTTCGCAGTGGTGAACCACTTTTTCGTGCTACGCGCGCGGTCACTTTTATGTCATGCTGAGCGCTATATTGTCATGCTGAGCGCAGTCGAAGCATGGTACATATCGTTGTTGCAGGTAGAGTAGGGTGACCCCGCCCTAAACAAGGCTTAAGGCGGCCTCCCGTGGTACGTTTGCCGGTGCTGTTGGGTGACCCCGCCCGACACAGGCAAGCCTGTTTTTCGCGCTTCGCGCGTTGGTGCGTGGTGTACGTCCTCGTGCTCCACGGGGATACAGGGGCAGACGAGGGCGGCCACAAGTGGCCACTACTTGCCGCCCACAGAATACAGAGGTGAACAGATGCGAACCTTATCGATACTCATCCTGATTTTTCTGACTGTGCTCGTCGGCTGCGTGGAGAAGGACGATTCGTCCGAGAAGTCGGAGTCTTTCCGCGGCACCTATCGTGTCTACAACCCGGCTGTGGTCGGTGAGAAGATCGATTCGGTGACGCTGACAATCGAATCTGAAGTGCGTTATCGATTTGCCCACACTCCCTTTCGACCGGGTGTCGTCGTTGATATCTGCAACAGCTCCGGCATGGTCGAGGAGTTCGGCACCAATTTCGCGACTTTCTTCCCTGAGTCGGTTGAGGTCGGCGGCTGCGACTCGATACGTATACCCCGCGATGTCTTCACTACCGACTTTCAAAACCATGGGGATACTATCTACATGGACCGCGACGATGACTCGCTGGTGTACGAGATTCGGTTGTTGGAGTAGGTGGACAAGCCGCTGCGGTTTCGACACGTTTCATGTTGAGCGCAGTCAAAGCACAGGCATGTCAGTTTTTCTGCGCGCGGGCAACCACCTATCGAATCGGTATGAAGCTGGTTTGACGGTGTCGTTCGCGCAGACTTCTCTTTCCGCCCGGCTGGAATCTCAGACCAGCCGTTGTAACATCGTATCCGATTCCTGAGTTGAGAAAGAGCGACACGCCGACATCGGCCAGGACATTTGGCGACCATTGGATGCCGAAATTGAATCCGGCGTCGTTGAGGTTGTCAATCGAACTAAAAAACTCATGCTCCTGTCGCTCAAAGGCAATACCGCTACGAAGAGCAAGAGCATCCATCGGATAGACGGTGATGAACAGGCCGCCATAGACGCGGTCATCGGCCAGGTTCTTTCGCTCAAAGCTGGCGATGAAGTCCAATGTGCTTATGTCGTTCAAGCCATGTTCGATCTGGAAGTTGAAAAAATCGCTCGTGAACACGTTGAACTCCATGCGGGAGTACCCGAGCGCCAGTCGCCCGCCGGGAGTTTCGCGGTAAACGTGAACCGCACCCTCCCATATCATCTCATCGGCCAGTTCTGCTGAGTAGAATGCCAACTGCCCTTTCAGGTTGGCTGAGTTCAGAAGCGGGAAGTCCATGGACACTCTGCCGCCGGGGGAGTTTTCGTCATCGATGTTCTTGTAGGTGGCATCCACCAAGAAGAGTAGTCCATCGCTTGCAAACGGGAGGTCGGCACCAACCTTCGGGACCGGCTCTTTGTACCCCGGTCTGAAAGCCAATCCAATAAATCCACCGAGCCCATCGAAACTGGGGTTGTTGGCAACCAACCCTTTTCCGTTTGACATGTGCAATTGGCGAAGACCCATCAGAATTCGCCATCCCAAAACGAATTCTGTACTGATGCCCAGTCCGAAATTGGGCGTGGCGTTGTATTTGGTGCCGCCCGGCGGAAACGATTTCGAACCAACCATGAACCCGACACCCCAATCGGTAAAGAAGCTGAAGCTCGGACGCCGCACAAAGTGCCATCGCACGGCGAAGGACAGCCCGAGCCCGATCGTTTTGGCGCTGACACCGTCACGATAGCCGGTCGGTCGATAGAGAGACAGTTCGCCACACAGACTGAGACGATCTCGGAAGTAATGACCGATGCCGGCACGTAGTTCCCTGGCTCGTACATCGTCGTTGTCACCATTACCCGGAACGCTGCCGATAGTGATCGTTGGTTGGGTATCTCCCTCGTCGAAGGCCGCAGAAACTGGACCGGCAGAAGAGATAGCTATCCCTACGAGCGCGACCAAGCTGAGCCGTCGTCCTGCCGACAGTATGCGCATGCGTGTGTGGCTATAATCCATTATGATTCTCTTACCTCTGTGATGAAATGGCGAACACCAATGTCGATCAAGTGTCTATGTCAGCGGTGGAAGAACGTGTAACCGCTCCACATTATCAAGTGGTTTTTTTGGGGTAGGCATTACAGGTTTTGAATGGTACCGGTGTGGCCCGGACGTTCGGACTTGTTGACAAACCCCCGTCTGCAGTCATTGCGAGGCATCCCGCGTCTCGCGGGACATGCCGCGGCAATCTCATGCCTCGACTCCGCTCGGCATGACACGTGTACACCGAATTGAGATTGCCGCGCTCTCCGCCTGTGGCGGAGTCGCTCGCAATGACGAGGATTCGGACTCTTTTCAACACTCCCGTTCATCCGGGTATCAAGGTCGGCAATGTCATGCTGAGCGCAGTCGAAGCATGAGCGTAGGGCGTTCGCCATCGGCGTGTGGCAGAACCAGGAGCGGTTCTGCCCTACAAGCTGAGTAGGGGGTGGTACCGTTACTTCGTAGGCCGTCCACCACCTGCTACTTGTAAGCGCGCGTAGCGCAAGAAAGCCAGCTTGACTGGCCTAAAAAACTTCCCCGGCGAATTTGTAGATTTCGGCCAGGCGGTCTTTGTAAGAATTGCGTGAAAGACCCGCCTTCATACAGGTTTCCTCAAGGAACTGGATACGGTCCCAACCATGCTCGGTAGCTACCTGCGGCAACAACAATCCGGAATGCATCTCGAGTTTTATCATCAAGCCGTGGCGGCCAACTTCGATTTCATCGAAATCATGCACCCGTACCAATGGCGACAAGACCGAAATCTCAGTCTCAATCTGTGACGCCTCGTCTTTGGACAATTCAGGAAAGCGTGGGTCCTCAAAAGCCGCCGCCTGAGCCATCTCGGCCACCGCTTCATACAAGGGTTCCTGCGCACGAATCTGACCGATACAGCCGCGCAGTCGGCCATCGATGGTTAACGTCACAAACAGCCCGCGCTTTTTGTCGAGGCTTTCGATCACCGGCGGCGTGTAAGACTTGCCTTGCAAGCGGGCCATGATAGCATCGCGCGCAATTTGATGAAGCCGCGGACGATCCAGGTTCGATACCTCCTGCATCTCAGGCTTGGCCGCCTGAACACCCATCATGGACCTATCGACCACTTCCGGTTTGGCACCGGTGATGGCCGCTGCCAGGTATCCGACCACATTGTCGAAGTCTCCGGTCGTAGCGCCGGACGTAGTATAGTCGGTGAAGCCAACTTCTGTGCCACCGAGACGTTTGGCAGCCGCCATCACAGCAGCCATAGGTCCACCGCCGCAGGCCTCACCTTTGCCGTTTTCCAATGTTCTCATCAACAAGCCCGGATCGAACTTATCTACCGCCGCCTGCACGGTGGCATCGAGTTTTCGCGCTTCTTTCTCACCATGGAAATGCGACAGATCGGTCGAGGCGATCAACAGGCTGTTGGTGCCGCGAAGTCCCGAGGCCAACACCTCGCCCAGGGCGCGGGTGGTGTCTTCTTCCTGGTCCCCCATCACGATGGCCACCAGCTTGAACCTGCCCAGCACCACCTGCAAAAACGGCAGTTGGACTTCCAGAGCATGCTCACCACGAGCGCTGCCGGTAGCGTGACCTTTGCGTGAGGCATATACCGAGGGATGGATGGTCGAGAGGTCCGACGAAAGGTCCTGGTCGATCTCGACCAAACCCAAGGGCGTCTCATAGGCATGACCGTCGTAGACGGCCGCTCCCTGAAAAAAGACGGTGTGCGACGGCGAGATTATCACCACGCTGTCAAACTGATGACCGTCCAGCAATTTGTAGGCTCGTGCCGCCAGCCGTCCCGAGTACGGGTAGCCGGCATGAGGGGCTATCAGACCGATGGGATGTCCGCCGACGGCCGGTTTGTCCACCTCGGCAAAAAACCCAGCGATCATCTTGGCCAGTTCACCCGGCGCCTTGGGATAAAACATCCCGGCTACGGCCGGTTTTCGTATTTCACGTTCGGTATCGTCCATGGTCCTTCCAGTTTTCTTCCGCTCAGGCGCACAATAACAAGGGGCGGTCCGAATGTCAAACGATTGCTCTAGGACAGCGGGCAAGCCGTGTTTTGCACGCTAGGCGCAGGTACAAACCGCAGAGGTTAGTACGAAGACCGGGTTTTGGCCTTCGCCAGAATGACAGGACAAGAAAACCTGCCGCAAGAGTGTTAGCCGTCGTTTGCTTTGCCCTGCTACCATTTCACGACCCCCTTAAGTTGTCGCCGAAGTGACCGTTAATATGAATATATGGAAACAAGTCTGCCCAAACGGATTTTCCAGTACGAAATCCACGACTTGATCGGCTGCGGCCAAAACGGTGAAGTCTACAAAGGCGCCGACCCAACCAGCGGGTCGGAAGTGGTGGTGAAGTTGCTGCACCCTGAGGTCACCGCCGACAACGGTTTCAGGCATCGGTGCCGAAAACTGCTGAACACAGCCCGCGGTCTGGATCATCCCAACCTGGCCGTTCTGCACGATATCATCGAACATGACAACCGGATCGTGCTGGTGTCTGAGTTTGTCCAGGGGGAGTCGCTTGAGCAGATGTTTGCGGGGACACCGGTGGCCGTTGCGAGTTTCCTGGACAAAGCGGTGCAAATGGCTCAGGGCCTGGAGCACCTACACCATGCGGAACTTGTCCACGGCAATCTGCATCCCTCGAATATTTTGGTTACTCCCGACGGTCAGATCAAACTCACGGATTTTTGTTTGCCCCGCCGCCTTACCGACAGCCAGTCCGAACTGGGCGGCTTCCGACCCGGCACGGTGGCCTTTGCTTCGCCTGAGGAGGTTCGACACGAACAACCTCTGCCGTCTTCCGACCTGTTTTCGTTAGGCGCCGTTTACTACCTTATGCTGAGTGGTCGGCCACCCTTTCCCGGCCAGAGTGTTACCGACCTGTCGCGCCAAATACTCACTCGCCGCCCGGACTATGCCGCCATCAGCGGGCGCCGGGTCCCGGGAGAAATCATCCTGCTGCTAAGGCGCATGATGTCGGCGAAAGATGACGAAAGGTGTGCCGAAAGTTCTGAACTGCTTGTCACACTTGAGGCTATATCCGGGTTTCAGCGCGATTCGAAGGAGCACCGAGGCAGTCACGCCAGGACCCAGTCGCATCGATTCTACCTGCTTTTGTCGCTATTGGCCATTCTGATGGTGCTTTTGTGGAGCGTCATCGCCAAAAACCACCCATAAATGGGTTCTTTGCACTTGGCGGTGATAAGCCGCTTTTTTGCGCTATGCCCTACAAATGTCACCCCGAGCGCTTACCAATGTCACCCCGAGCGGAGTCGAGGGGTGCACGGTCAAGCCGTGTTTCTCGCCATGCGGATCCCGGGTATTGATCCACAAGTACTGGCTATCACGAAAGGCCCGGAATCATGCTTCGACTTCGCTCAGCATGAGGTTGTGTCAGGAGCACAGGGCTCCTGACCTACGGAAGACTGGATTCCCGCCTTGGCCAGAATGACAGAGGCGGCCAACTGCTCTTACCCAACACCTTAGTGAAAGTCGCAGGGTCACAATCTCGACTTCGTCGAGATCAGGACCCTGCGAAACCACATTAATCAGCGTCACGCCGAGCGCTTACCAATGTCACCCCGAGCGGAGTCGAGGGGTGGTGCGGACACCCGCCCCAAACAAGGTTTGAGGCGGCCACCCAGTCAGCTAAATCACAGCGCGCGAAGAGCGAAAAGGTGATTTATCACCCCCAAAAAGAGATTGGACTGGCGGTAACTTTTGCATATCTTATGACGTTTGGCCCGAGCCAGAGTAAAAGAAAGATATGCCCATGAAGTATGTACATAACGACGAGACACTGAACATTGCCAACCGGCTGCCGGTAATCCCGGTGCGTGATATAATCATTTTCCCACACATGATGTATCCGCTCCTGATCGGTCGCGAATTCACCGTCAACGCCCTGCAAGAATCGATGGTCAAGGACAAGTTGGTGCTTTTGTTGGCCCAGCACTCAGCCGAGGTTGACGCCCCTGAAGCGGACGACCTCTATCGCATGGGGGTGGTGGCCCGCATCCTCCAGGTAATGAAAATGCCCAACGGGATGCTCAAAGTGCTGGTGGAAGGAATAGTGCGCGCTTTGGCGGTCGACATTTCGGCCGGCGGACGGTTCATCGCAGCCAACATCGATATTGTCGAAGCTACCGACACCACCTTTGATCGTGAAACGGAAGCTCTGTCCCGGTCGGTGGGGGAGAAGTTTGCCGAATACGTCAGGCTGAACCGACGCATTCCGGACGAAGTACTGGTTTCGCTGGCCTCAATCGAGGACTATCGCGAGCAGGCCGATACGGTGGCCGCCCATCTGCTGCACAAGATCGAGACCAAGCAAAAACTGTTGGAAGCGCTGACGGCGCGCGAACGATTTGTTCTTTTGGCCGCGGTGCTCAAAGAGGAAATCGAAATACTCAACCTGGAGCAGGAGATCGACGGCAGCGTGCGCGAATCGATGTCGCGCAGCCAACGTGAGTTTTATCTGCAACAGCAACTGAAAGCCATCAAAGAAGAACTTGGTCAGTTCGATGATCCGGCCACCGACGTTGACGATTTGTATACTCGTCTCGAAACCGGTCAGTACCCCAAGCGGGTCCGAGCCAAAGCCGAAGAGGAAATCAAGAAGCTCTCCAAAATGCACCCCTTCTCAGCCGAATCCGGTGTGGTACGATCCTATCTGGATTGGTTGTTGGGTCTACCCTGGGAGAAGTTTACCGATGATCGGCTGGACTTCAAAGAGGTGAGGTCCATACTCGACGGTGACCATTTTGGTTTGGAGAAACCCAAGCAGCGTATCCTTGAGCATCTGGCTGTGATGCGTTTGGCCGGCAAAGTACGCGGGCCCATTATCTGTTTGGTCGGTCCTCCCGGCGTGGGTAAAACTTCGGTGGGCAGGTCCATCGCTCGCGCCCTTGACCGTGAATTCGTGCGCATGTCGCTCGGTGGTGTACATGATGAAGCGGAAATCCGCGGGCATCGGCGAACCTATATCGGCGCTATGCCGGGGCGGATAATTCAATCGATCAAGAAAGCCAAAGCGTCCAACCCGGTTTTCCTTCTCGATGAAATCGACAAGCTCGGCTCAGATTTTCGGGGCGACCCGGCCTCGGCTTTGTTGGAGGTGCTCGACCCGGAGCAGAACTGCACCTTTACCGACAACTACCTTGAGGTTGAGTATGATCTTTCGGATATCCTTTTCATCACCACGGCCAACACGACCGCCTCGATTCCGGCGGCGCTGCGTGACCGCATGGAGATCATTAATTTGCCGGGCTATCTTGATTTTGAAAAGGCGGCAATTGCTACCGGTTTTCTGATTCCCAAACTCAGACAACAGACCGGCCTGAACAAAATCGATGTCACCTTTGATGACGAGGCCGTTTTGGAGATCATCAGGCATTACTCACGCGAGGCAGGAGTGCGTGAGCTGGAACGTCAGATGGCCTCCCTCCTGCGCAAGACGGCGGTCACGCTGGCCGACGGCAAACGGATTCGTAAGCTCAACTTTTCGAAGAACAAAGTGACCCGTCTGCTTGGATCGCCCAAGTATGTCGGGACCAATATAAAATCCAAAGCGACCGTGGGCTATGCTGTCGGGCTGGCCTGGACCGAACTGGGGGGTGAAGTGCTGCCGGTCGAAGTTGTGCCGATGAAGGGCAAGGCCAAACTGACCTTGACCGGTTCTTTGGGTGATGTCATGCAGGAATCGGCCACGGCCGGGTTGTCGTTCATTAGAAAACATGCCGTCGGGTATGGCTTGAGTGATAATTTCTTCGACGACCTGGAGTTACATGTGCACATTCCCGAAGGCGCCGTACCCAAGGATGGACCCTCGGCCGGCGTGACATTGTTGGCGGCCATGTTGTCCAGCCTTACCGGCATACCGGTCCGGACCGACATTGCCATGACCGGAGAGATTACTCTCACCGGCGACGTGCTGGCCGTTGGCGGCCTCAATGAGAAACTTCTGGCCGCCAAACGACTGGGGATTGACCAGATAATCCTGCCGGATAAGAATCGCAAAGATGTGTCTGAACTGCCGTCCGATCTGCTGGATGGGCTCAAACTGCACTATGTCCGATCGGTGGCAGCCTGTCTGAAATTAGTATTGACCGAGCCACTGACCGACCCGACCCGTCGCAAAGCAAGCAGGCCCGGACGACTGGGCGCCCGGTGATGTATGGTGAGACGGTGATGCCATCGCCGTCGACTACATGGGAGAAACGAAGCTACAACGTGCTGAAGATCAAACAATGTGAGTTTGTTGGGTCATTCTTCGCTCTGGACAAAATCCCCCGCGACCGACGACCTCAGATTGCCTTTGCCGGTCGATCCAATGTCGGCAAGTCTACTCTTTTGAACCATCTGGTAGGACAGCGCAAGATGGCCAAAGTGTCGAACACGCCCGGCAAGACCCGCTCGTTGAATTTCTTTTTGATAAACGATCGATTCAATTTTGTCGACCTGCCCGGCTACGGCTACGCTAAGGTATCCAAGACAGAGCGCGCAAGCTGGGCCAGGCTGATTGAAGGCTATCTCAAAACCAGCAAGCAGTTGAGCGGACTGGTGTTTTTGTTGGATTGCCGACGCGACCCCAGCGAGGATGACTTTCAGATGCTCGATTGGCTGGCCGACAATCAGTTGCCGTCAATCGTGGTCGTTACCAAGACCGACAAACTCAATCGCGACAAAACCCGACGCAAACTCGAACAGGTACAGGCCCAACTCGGCCTGCCCACTATTGGGTTTTCGTCGCTGGCCCGTGTTGGAAAAAACGAATTGCTGGCTGCCATAGGTGATTTGGTGGACAGCAAAGCATAGAAATGAGTTCATAGATATGGCCAAAAATCGAATTGTGCTCGGCTGCCAATGGGGCGATGAAGGAAAAGGGAAAATTGTCGACTTGCTGGCGGCTCAAGCCGACATTATCGCACGATTTCAGGGCGGCGCCAACGCCGGACACACCATCGTCGTCGAAGATCGCAAATTCAAATTCCACCTGCTCCCCTCGGGTATCCTGCACCCGGGAAAGCAGTGCGTTATCGGCAACGGCGTGGTGCTTGATCCTTTCGGTCTGAAAGAGGAATTGGACGTTTTGGTCGAGAAGGGGATCAGCTACCATGACCGTCTGTGGATCTCACCGGCGGCCAACTTGGTGCTGCCTTACCACAAATTGATCGACGCTATACAGGAAAACAACCGGGGAACCGGCCACCTGGGAACCACCAAACGAGGTATCGGCCCCGCTTATGTCGACAAGGTGGCGCGCCACGGCATCCGCCTGGTCGACCTTTTCGCGCCTGAGCGTCTCAAAAAACGGCTGGAATACCAACGGGTCATAAAGCAGCAGTTTTTGACCGGCTCCACCGACGAACGGGCCGATCTCGATCGCACCTACAACGAACTGCTCAAACTTTCGAGCCTGTTCGAACCGCTGGTGGTTGATGTCTCTCGGGTGATCGACGATGCTATCAAGGCCGGCAAGAAGGTTCTTTACGAAGGGGCGCAGGGGAGTCTTTTGGATGTCGACCTCGGCACCTATCCCTTCGCTACTTCCTCCAACACGACAATCGGCGGCGCCCTGACCGGTCTGGGCATCGGTCCCAGGGCCATCGACGAAGTAATCGGCGTCGTCAAAGCATACACCACGCGGGTGGGGTCGGGACCCTTTCCCACCGAACTGGTCGATGACATGGGTGAACGGCTGCGCAGTCAAGGGGCGGAATTCGGCACCACTACCGGGCGGCCAAGACGTTGCGGATGGCTCGATCTGGTGGGATTGCGTCATGTCGTGCGGATCAATGGTGTCAATTCAATTGCCGTGACCAAACTCGATGTCCTGGATGGACTGAAAGAGTTGAAAGTCTGTCACGCCTATGAACTGGACTCAGAGACTATCACCGAGGTCCCGCTGGATCTCGCCCGACTCAACGAAGTCAAACCGGTCTACACCAAACTGCCCGGATGGACCGAAGACACTACCGGCGTTACTTCATTTGACGACTTGCCGCCGAATGCCAAGTCGTACCTAAACCATATTGCCGCCGATCTCAAAGTCGACATCTGTGTTGTCTCAACCGGCGCCAAACGACAAGAGACTATTTTGGTATAAAAGAAAACGAAAACGGTGTATGCACCGGAAAGGGAAACCATGAAGTACTTTACCCTCGCGCTTGGCCTCCTCCTCTTCTTAGTCGGCAGCGCTGTCTGCTCAGACTCAACCGAGGTCAAAACCGCTGACAAAAAGACCGAGGTGGCCGACACCGAAAAAAAGTCCGACGACAAGGAGAAGAAAGTGGAGATCATCACAACTGAATCCGGACTCAAATATATCGATCATGTCGTTGGCGAAGGAGACCTGGCGGTGGTGGGGGCCAAAATTGATGTCCATTACACCGGTTGGCTCAGGACCGAAAAAGGTGAGAAAGGCGACAAGTTCGACAGTTCCAGAGACCGCGGAACACCACTGTCATTCGCGCTGGGTACCGGACGGGTCATCAAAGGCTGGGATGAAGGGATCGCCGGGATGAAAGTAGGTGGCAGACGCGAGTTGATCATCCCGCCGGATTTGGGCTATGGCGCACGCGGAGCAGGAAATGTCATCCCGCCTGGTGCAACTCTCATTTTCGACGTGGAACTGGTTAAAGTTACCAAATAGTAACAAGTTACTTTTGTTCGAGTCAGTATTCGGCTAAACCGGCCGGACCGTTCAACCGGATGGGGCAAACTCAACGATTTGATGATTAATAGAATAAAGGCGCCCTGGGAGGGGCGCCTTCATTCTTACGAAGACAAAGACAGAGAGGTATGTTAGAAACTTTCTAGTCGTCAATTTGTTGACCAGTCATAGACCAGTCAGTTATTATAACATAACATCGACCTAAATGGTTCACGTTTATACTAAATAATAACCGATATTTGGGAAAAAACAACGACTTTTTACGAATCCTCACAGAAATCGTCCTATTTGAGCCGATTAACTCGGGTTTCCGTAATCAATTCAGCTCCACATAGGTATCTGGCCCAACCGCCCAATTGAATTCGGGGCTCCGAGCCACCACAACTCTTTTTGCCAACTACAAGAGCTGTTCCGCCCAGCGCTTTCAGAAAAGGTTTGACATCGCCGTCTCTTTGGCTATTTTCGGTACACTTTCGGCTATTGGCCGGGTGTACATGGGGGTGTAGCTCAGGGGTAGAGCTCCTGCCTTTTAAGCAGGCTGTCGATGGTTCGATCCCATCCACCCTCATGTACACTCTGTCTCGATGGTCGGGTGGCAAGACCTGTCGGAGAGGTGGCTGAGTGGTCGAAAGCGCTGGTCTCGAAAACCAGTGTACCTCCGGGTACCCAGGGTTCGAATCCCTGCCTCTCCGCTTTATTTCTGAGCAAGTATACTCACGGCGAGATTTACAGCAAGGGAGTTCGGTGGCAAACCAAGGTCAACGTTGTGGCGAGGCAGGCCCACCGTTTTGTGGCTATCTCCATCCATGGCATGACATGCATGGGGAGATTGCCGTGCATCCAACGGCACCAGTGTCTTCGGTGGCCGGCAAGAACGACCGAGGGAGCTTTCTCAACAATCCGCAAGCGGCCTGACACCCGATCGGCTTCTGTCTTGCCGTGCCTGTCACGGTATCCAGGTGTGTAAACATCGCTAACTTGACCTAAGTAGCGATTTTCGTACTTGACAAACCTTCACCGAGCTTTTATGATACAGTGTTGATCGAAACGTACCCTCGGGAGGAGGTCCAATTTGATTCTTACCAAAACCTAGCTTGCAGCGGTCTGTGTGTTGCCGGAGTGCGTGGACAATCTTTGCCCAGGTGGTAAAGAACCACGACAGTGATTCTATGGAAAGACCATATCGGTTCATCGACGCTCCGGTATTAGTAATGTCAAACATCTGTGGAGGACAACATGAGAGTGAAACACATTATCACAGGCATCCTGATCATTGTCGCGATTCTTGCGGTTCATGGCAACGCCATGGCCGAAGGGTTTGTAGGTTCCATTGGGGACCGCATCGACTATTCCAGCGGGGCCTTAACACTGAGCGAAACCGACGTCACCATTCCCGGCAGGCGCGGCTTGGACGTACAGATCATTCGTTCCTACACCAGTGCAAACTACTTACCGGACGTTGATCTTATAGACAACCCTGATACTCACTGCGTGTATCAACGGCCGTTCGACTCTTCGTCAAACAAATACATGGGAATCGGTTGGCATATCGAGTATCCCTATCTGAATTACGATGACAGTGCGACTACCATAACGTACCAGGACGGAAGTTCTGAAGACTTACTTGTTAACCTGGATGCGTCGACCAACGGCACCTATCCGCGAAAGACTCGTGGTCTGGCAATTCTCACCGATTACAAGGGCGGTAATCCCTTCACCGAAGTGATGCTGTGTGCCGACGGCACCAAGCTGGAGTTCGGAAAGCGATACGGCGACTGTAAACTGATGACCAAGATGTACAATCGTCATGGTGATTATATAGAAGTGACCTATTGGGGTAATAAGTACATAAAGTACGTTACCAGTCCGATCGGTCGCAAAGTACATTTTCAGTACTGCGATGAGGATTCGGTCTATTCCCTCACTTCATCGCCTACGAACGATGTTCGTCTCAGCAACCTGCTTTGGTTGAATCATGAGGGGGATACTCTCAGAGTTACCTATGAATATGACTGGACCAAGGAAGGCTTGTTGAACAAAGTGAAGCATCCTAACGGTGACAGCACCCTTTACACTTACACCACCGACATCTACTACAACGACGTGGCCGACTATTGGGACACAGCAGCTACCTGGGCCGACACGCTCAGTTATAATGACACCCAGAAATATGATTCCGACGACTTATACTACTTGGGTTCGATTACCGATCCGGCCGGTGCTTATGCCGAGTACAGGTATAGGGCGTTTATGATTCCGACCTACAGTATTTGTGACTACAAAACTTTCGATGACCCTATCGATGAATTCAAGAACTATATCGGTGTCAATCGAAGGATTGCCGATGGCGACACGCTGCTGATCAAATACGAATTAAGCTATCCCGGATTGGAAGTCATTGAGCCCCAGATGGAGTATGCAGGGATGGTCAGCCGGGTGACGACTGTCTTGCACCCATCTGGTGGAGAGCAGGAGTTTTGGTACTTCCTGGACAAGGAGTGCGGATATGTGCCATCTGAGTGGTTATACCCTTTTGTCTTCTGTGCCGGCTACTATCCAAACATGCTGTATCAGAAGCACTCCATATTCGACGGGGATACCGTATGCACCGGTTACAGTTATGGTACGTCGAACGGCGGCGACATTGTCAAGATTGGGAAGAAAATCGACTCCGAGGGAAGCACCATCGATTTGTACACCCCGGCTACCTTCGTAACTCACGTAGGCGTACCTTATTATCATCCGGACCTGCACTTCGACTCCTTGTCGTTCACGGCGACCTCGTCCAAAGAGTGGCGTTCGACAATTCTGGAAAAGGACATGGATGCCGCCGGGGTAATGACTCGGAAGATCGAAAGTGAAAGGCTTGACCAGTGGTTAACCACTGATACTACCTGTACAAACAAGAACGGGTATTATACCGATGTCAGTTGGATTCCATCACCCTACCCCAACGACACGTTGTGGTTCAGGATGGACAGCGTTCTTGATTACACATATGTGTCGTCGAGAAACTTCACACTGATCGATAAGGTGTGGAGTTTTTTCCAAAACGATTCTTTGGCTTTCGGCATGTTTACCAACTTCTATTACAACTCGAGCAAGAACTACGTCATTGACTCGGTGTTGGTCACGCTCGACTCCGATTACTCCGATGACACCGATACTCTGAGGACATTCTACGAATACTACTCCAGCGGCGGTATGGTGAAATCAAAGACTGACCCAAATGGCGACAAAACCTATTGGGAATGGGATACACTATACAATTCTTTTACCTGGAAGGAAACAGATTCGGCCCTTGGAGACATTGTCACCTACGACTACTACCCCAACGGTCAACTCAAGAAGGAAACCGACCTGAACGGTGCGGTGACGGAATACTATTACGACAGTCTGGGGCGTGACCTGGGAATCAAGATGCCTCTGGAGGATTCCGGCGATACCACGATTATCAACATCTACGAGAGTGGGAACGTAACCGGCAATTCAACGAAAATAGATGACAGTACTCGCATCGTTACCAAATCCGTACACGACGACCACTACCGAAGGGTCAAGACGATTCTCGAAGTAGATACGATCACATCGATTGTTGACTCATTGACCTACGATATGGCCGGTTTAATTGCCAAACAAAGCAGGCCCAAATACGCAGACTCCGGTAGCACCTATTGGACTGAGTACTATCATGACCAGAGCACGCGAAAGGTCAAGACAGTCTTGCCGGACGGGTCGAAGGATACCATCAGGTTCATTGATGAGTTTACGACCTTGTACGATGATTACCGTGGTCAGCGAACGGTCAGCGGGATCGACTTGGCCGGCAACCAACTCTTCGATTCTGTTTTTGAAGTCGGAGATACAACCAGTCTCATGGGCGTTGTTACCTATGCCTATGACAAAATGGGCCACCTGAGAGCAGTCACTGACCTGGAAGGACGGACCCGCCAACAGACCTACGATGACTGGGGCAGAGTAAAGAAGCTGATCGACATCGATGTCGGTACAGTTGAGAATTGGTACGATGAGTGGGGTGATTTGCGACTGATCCGGTACAACAGCGATACCATCTGGACTTACTTCATATACGACACTATCGCACACCGACTGTTGGAGGCAGGCTCTGTTCCAAACGCCGACACCGCTTCACTTGGTACCCGCACTTACCCTTCATCCGGTACTACAGTGTCCGTGACCAATCGCTACGACTCATATTCTACATCCTCAATCGCCACCGACACGACCGGTGGACTTGGCTACTGTTTGAACCGACTGACGGAACAGATATCATATCAGGACGGAAGTGTGGTCGACTCCACTTTCTACTACTATGACGCCAGGGGGCGTGTCGGTCAGAAGACCACCTGGATCACCGGTCTTCCTGATCGCCAGAAGCTCAAGTTTGAGTACTATGCCAACGATGCTCCCATGAAGATCACCTATCCCGACAACTCCACCAACGAGTACGAGTACTTCCAGACTGGTTGGCTCAGCAGTATCTCCGGCATTATTGGTGAGGACTCGGTCGAGTACGAACCCTGGGGTGCAATTCGTGAGGCCAAGTTTGTAAACGGCGTTGTGTCCACGAATTCGCATGACAGCCTCAGTCGCCTGATAAAGACCATCAATCGGTCTTCCTATATGAAGCTGTTCTGTCGCGAATACAGTTATGACAATCACTTCATAGACAAAGAGTACGACCTGGATTCGACCGGTACCAGAACGGCGCTGGGAGAAATCAGAACTTACGCCTATGACTCTCTCGGACGCTTGGTGTCGGCCTTTATGGAAGACCCCAACGAGTCGGCCGATACGACCACCATGGCCTATGATTACGACCTTAACGGTAATCTAAACTCTCGATGGGTTTCCGACGACGATTCATTGGTGTACACTCGTTTCGATGGCAGCAATTGCGACAGCGTCATTGACTTCTCAGACGATTCAACCTGGGTCATTAATCGAAATGACAGAGGGCAGTTGACCTCCATCGAAACGTGGACGGACGGTGAAGCTTGGGATGACAGAATCAACTACGCTTATGATCATCGCGGACTGATGACATCAGCCGAATGGGAGGCTGATTTCTATCAGTTCGGTGACAAACCTGACACTGTTCTCAATCTGTACAACGGCGACGGACAGAAGGTCAAGCAGACCCATATATACAGGTTCTATGACTCAGAATCCGGTCCGCGAGGTTCGTGGATTCGAATCGAATCGGATCGGTATTATGTCTGGGCGGGCAATACCGTCATCCTGGAGTATGACGATACTGACAGCCTTGCCAACATCAATGTGTATGGCTTGGGTCAACGTCTGCAGCGAAAGGACCTCAACGATGTCAGCGCCGACAGCACCTGCCACTATATCAATGACTATCATGGCTCGGTGCGTTCTTATGTCGACTCTCGGGGGATACCCGGCGATAGAATGATCGAGTACTATCCTTACGGCGAGTTGTACTCGCAGGGTGGACTAGGTCATACGCCACACTGGTACATCGGCAAGGAGAAAGACAAGACTGAGGAACTTGACTTTGGGCCGAGATACTACAGTCGTTCTACCGGACGGTTCATGGCGCCTGATCCAGCTCTGGCCGGCCCCTCACCATATAGTTATGCTGAGGGTAATCCAGTAATGGGGTCAGATCCATCTGGGTTGACTACCATGTGGCATTTGACTAAGGATGGTATTCGTGCCGCGATAGAGGCCTGTGTTGCCTCCGACAAGGCCGACGCCCAGGCCTTCGCCAATTTTGCCAGAGAGTCAAACAACAAAGGGGAGGTTTGTGGCATATTTCACCCTAGAACACACCAGCAGGTGGGGTATATTAAACCGCCGGGTGGGGGGGAAATCGTGTTTTTCTCCACAATGGCGAATGCGTGGGCGAAGGATTTAGCGATACAGGACGCCGGTAACATGGCCGCAGGCAAACCCTTGCAATGGGCAGATTGGTATATTGACCAAACGAGCCTCTATGTTAATGCAGAGTTCGACTCGGAAGGTAATCTTACTGACGTGTACTTCACCTTGGAAGTTGACATCGAAGGCTACCGGACTACGCTTGTGGATTTTGACTATCAGGAGAGTGGGGGTGACCAGATCGCAGCCTACTCGCCAGGTTACACTGACCCTGAAACGGGCGAGTGGGTATCAACCGGCGACGGCGCTTTTGGTGGAATGATGCTTGGTGTCACTCCAAGTAGTGCAGCCGGTGCATTCATTATGGGGGCCTATTACCAGATTATTACCTGGGGATCAATTTATGGCCCTCAAGTAGTGCGATGGGCGGCCACGACAAGAGTTGCTGATTGGTTTTTTCGACAAGGTAGTTGGCTCAACTCTGGTCGATATCTGAGATTGGGCTACAGCCCACATGACAAAGGTTGGCATCTCAGCCTTAGAGGCAGTATTGTGAACTATTTCAATGGGGGTAAGCCTAATTCCCACTGGGATTGGATAAAATATCTGTATCGCTGATTGACTTGACAAGAGTCTCTGTGTTGGCAATATAGGTGATTGAGTATGAAAGAAACGGTTAGTACGATTTGCGGTCTCCGATCGCGATCGTACTACCGTTTTTCATTAGCACTTGCAGGTTGAATCCTTGCGTGTAGCGGTTGCACCTGTGTAATACGGATACTTTACTGTTTTGATTCAGATTTACGACCCAAGAGCGGCCCAGGATTATCGGTTTCGGTACTTTGAAGGTGGCCTGTTTTCTTCGTGGAAGTCAGACTGTCTGGTCGTTTCATCAGAAGACCCAGCCGTCTATCGGAATCCCGATCTACTGCGTCGGCTGTTGCTCACTTTTTCGGCGGACTTTATTTGTCTCAACGCACTGGTTCCCAAGCGACAGTTTATTCGAAGACCCAAGCTCGAAAAACTGCTTAAGCAAAGAAGCAGCGAAAAGAGGAGCTACTTCTCAACTTGGGAATACGCCGACGCCAACGTCGAACACTTGGTAGCTTGCTTTGAAGAGTTCTCGCAGGCTGAACAATGGACGTTTGGGTTATACCCGCAAAAGTCCCAGGACGAGGTCGCTTCTTTGAGCTTTACGGGCATGATACCTTATGAGGATTTCCTAAAGAACGTAAGTCTGTTTGAGTACATTGTCTGCTTTGACCTGAGTGACTATTGGTTTCAACTGGTCATGCGCAACGAATCACGCTTTGATGGCGTTATCAAGTTCTTTGAGGAAAGTGGTTTCTCACTCGACGCCAATTGAGTTTGTGGGTTGGTTATTTATCTGGGGCAGCTCTTTTGAAGGTGCTGCCCCTGTCTTTGGATAGTCGTCGTCTAGAGTGCGCCGACAAGGTCGAACAGAGGCAGGTACATAGCTACCAGTATGAATGCAATGACCACACCAAGTATGACTATAATGACCGGTTCAATCAGTGAAGTCAGAGTGGTCAGTTGAGTCTCGGTTTCTTTTTCATAGTAGTCGGCCGTTCGCTCAAGCATCTCGCCCAATCGTCCTGTTTTCTCGCCCGAAACGGTCAGTCTGAGCATGGCCCGTGGGAAGACGCCTGCTGAAGCTATCGCCTGGGTGAAAGGTTTGCCTTCGGCCAATTGAGTCACCGATGTCATCAACTGCGCATGCACATAAGAATTACCCGTGGTGCGTGAGGCGATCTGCAAAGCCTGAATGATGTCGACACCCGAAGTAAGCAAAGAACCTATGGTGCGACAAAAACGAGCCGCAACAATCTTGCTCACCAGTTTCTTCACCAGGGGCAGATGCATCAACAGACGGTGCCAGTGCTGTTTGAGTCTGTCGGAACTCACAAGGACAATGACCAGAGGAATCAGCAAGAAGGCCGCCAGAAGCCAGTAGACATAACTGTTGCGAATAAAATCGGAGACGGTCACGATTTTTTGAGTCAAGGTCGGTAGCTGGGCGCCAAAGTTGTCGTACATCGACGAGAACACCGGCACGATATAAACAACCAAAGCCAGCACCACCAAAACGGCTACCAAGACGACCAGCACCGGATAGGCCATAGCCGATTTCAGTTTCCCGGCCGTCGCCTCTTTCTTTTCACGATACGATGCGATCTGATCAACAGAGTCGGCCAGTCTGCCTGAAGATTCACCGGCATGAACCATACTTACATACAACTCATCGAAGACCAAAGGATAAACAGAAAGAGCATCAGCCACCGCCTTGCCGGCCTCGACCCGGGATATGATGTCGGTGAAGATGAGACTTAGAGTTTTGTCGCTAAGTTGTTCTGCGACCAACTCCAGAGCCTCAAGAACAGTCACTTCGCTCTTTAACAAAAGACTCAACTGACGGGTGGCTTTGGTAATCTCGGCCCGTTTGAGCCATTTGACCATGTGCTGGCTGTACTTTGAGAGCGTCGGATGGCACTCTATAACGAGTATCCCCTGCTCCACCAGCCTCGCTTCCAGGTCCAGCGGGTCGCTGGCGCTGGTGACACCTGCGACCACGACGCCGTCTATGGATTTGCCGGAATACTGATACTTGGGCATTGGCCTTTACATCCTGGACATTTCTGTGTAATATAGTAATGACACCGGGGATCGTAAACAATTTCGTGGTGGACTTTGAAGACAACGGGAATAGACAGAGAGTTAAGCCACCGCTTCAAGTTGTTCATACAGGATGGCGGGAGTGGTCCGGTGCTTTATGTTAGCGATCAGACTGACATGTCGGCGATCGACTTTATACGCTTTAGATCAGGTCGGTCTCTTGATGTCATGCGTTTGAGCGCCGATGACCTGGACGATAGAATCAAGTCGGGCTCAAGCGATCAATCCAAACCCGGCCAAAGAGCCGCCTCACCCAAGACTGAACAACACACTCAAGCTTCGGACGGCGATTCCCGAGTGGTCAAACTGATCAACGATATCATCAACGACAGTATCAGACGGAAGGCCTCCGACGTCCACCTGGAGCCGGGCGAAGACCAGGTGCAGTGTCGGGCGCGGATTGACGGCGTGCTGCTTAACAGTCACCAGATAACTCTGGACGACGCACCCGAAGTCATCTCACGTCTCAAAATCATGTCGGGTCTTGACATTGCCGAGAAGCGTCGTCCTCAGGATGGACGTATCGGTTTTAAGTACCAACAACGGATGGTCGACATTCGCGTCTCGATCATCCCGACCGACGGTGGTGAGAAGGCGGTGCTGCGGCTTCTTGACAAGGAGAGTTTGAAGCTTGATCTGGACAGTTTGGGTTTCACAGAGTCACAGTTGTCTTTGTTCACCGAGAAGATATCCATGCCTAATGGGATTATTCTTGTGACCGGTCCCACCGGCTCGGGCAAGACGACAACATTGTATGCCGTCCTGAGCCACTTGAATTCGGCCCAGGTGAACATCTGCACGGTTGAGGACCCGGTCGAGTACAATCTTAAGGGCATCAATCAGACCCAGGTGAGACCGGGTATCGGTGTTTCCTTCTCGACCATGCTGCGTTCCCTTTTGCGTCAGGACCCCAACATTATAATGGTGGGCGAGATAAGAGACCGCGAGACATTGGACATGGCAATCCGTGCATCTCTGACCGGCCACCTGGTTCTTTCGACGTTGCATACCAACAGCGCCGTCTCGACTTTGTCGCGGCTGTTGGATATGGGCGCCGAACCTTATTTGCTGTCGTCATCGCTTAGGCTCATTGTGGCTCAACGTCTGGTTCGAAAGAACTGTCCTCATTGTATAAGCGATACCACCGGCGATGAGCATCTGGCCGCCGCCCGCAAGTTAAACCTGCCGGAGGGTACGGCTATCAAGAGTGGTAGTGGTTGCGCTCAGTGTAACCATACCGGGTTCACGGGTCGGACGGCCCTTTATGAACTGCTTCCGATCAGCGATGCCGTCAAACAGTTGGTGACCGACGGCGCCTCGGAACAGGAGATTATTGAGACGGCTCGCCAGGACGGTTTCACCGTCATGTCCCAGGTTGCGGCCTCTTTAATCGAAAACGGTCAGACAACATCGGTGGAGGTACTCAGAGAGTTGAGCGTTTGATCGACTGAGCCCAATTGAGCAAGGACTAAAAGCGTATGAGAACAGATCAAGCCAACCGGAGGTGTGGTATTGTAATATCGGTATTGACGATAGCTATCCTGACCCTGCTCGGCCCGGCCATGACCGAGCCGGTTGAAACGTCTGCGCAGGTGGCATCCGATTCGGTCGGTCTTGACAGCATTGTTTTGGACATAGTTGATTCGGTCATAGTGATTCCCAGTCTGGATTTTGCCTCGGTACCTCTGGCCGACGCTTTGACGGCTATCGGTCGTGCTTACAAACTTCCGTTGTACGTGGATTCTTCGGTGAGTGGTCCCGTCTCGTTGCGTCTTGACAACGTTTCGCTCAACGATGCTCTTGTTTTTATCATCAGGCAATACGGTTTGTCATGGCAGAAGACGGGTGAGATTATCGAGATCTATAAGCCTTATGTCCCTGCGCCGGAACCTGAGCCTTTGGACATAACTTTTGCCAACGATCTGCTTTCGTTTGATCTGGAGCGGTCTCAGTTGAGCCAATTTGTCGACCAACTGGTGGACCTGACCGGTCGCAACATTATAATCGAGGGAAGCACCCGTGGCAGCCTCTCCGGTCGGCTGTCGAACCTTGAGTTTGAGAAAGCGATCAGAGCTCTTTTGTCCTCGAACGGTTTCACCGTCCGTAAGATGGACGATGTATTTTATATTTCGGTCGATTCGACCGGCAGCCGGGCAGGCTCACCGGCTCGAAGTCTGGACGTTCGCTGCGAGAGCGGTCTGATCGCGGTGAACGTTTCGAACAGTCCTTTGTCCGACGTTATCGCTATCGTCACCGAAGAGTGCTCTGTCAACATATTCGTTCAGACTCAACTTGCGGGTAATATCACGGCCAGTTTTTCGGACAAGACTTTGGAGGAGTCTCTCACTTATTTGCTGCTGGGTTCTCAGTACAGTTTCAAAGAAGTCAACGGCATCTATTTCATCGGCCCGCGCGAGTCGCAGGGACTGTATGACAGTCGTTTGATCAAGCTAAACCATCTGATCGCCGGCAGTCTGGTCGAGTTGATACCTGCCTCTTTGAATGAACAACTCACCGTCCAGGTGGTCAAGGAACACAACGGACTGATCGTGACCGGTCCCCGTACCGACATAGCTGTCCTTGAATCGTTCATCGCGAAGGTCGACATTCCGACCGCTCAGGTACTTTTTGAAGTGATCGTGGTCGACTACACCACGACCGACCGCGCCGAGTTCGGCATCACGGCGAACAACTTCGGGGCCGATTCCGGTTTGCCGGGCCAGACGTTTTATCCCATGATCGATATCAGCGATAAGGGCAGCAGCCTGAACGACAAGATAGCATCACTTGAGCGGCACCTGGGAGTCTCGAATCTGGGAACGCTTTCGGCCGACTTTTTCATACGTCTTGAGGCGCTTGTTCAGGAAGGTAAAGCCAATATACGTTCTCATCCTAAGATTGCCGCTTTGAACAGCCACCCGGCCACTATCGCCATCGGCACCACCCAGTACTATCTGCTTGAGAGCAAAACCACCTACATTTCACAAGCCAGCAACGAACCGATTCAGACGGCCCAACGATTCGAGACGGTGGTGGCTGAGATGACTTTGGAAGTGACGCCGTATGTGAACCAGACCAAAGAGTTGACCGTTGAACTCAAATCTCAATTCAATACTCCGGCCGGTACTTTCGATCCCGACATTCCCCCGACCATCAACCGTCGCGTCCTGACCTCGACGGTGAACCTGAAAGACGGCGAGACAATCGTGCTGGGCGGACTGGTGCAGGAGAACAAAACGGTCACCATCGACAAGCTTCCGCTTTTGGGTGATCTCCCGATCATCGGTCGCTTGTTTCAGAATCGCACCACGGTCGAGGTTAAGTCGGAGTTGATGATCTACGTAACGCCGCATGTGTACATAGGCTCCGAGGCTGCCGTCGACGCCGACAGTTTGTTCATAGGACAATGAAACAGTCCGATGTCAAAACGGGCAACTATGCCCTGACCGACTCAGCCGGTCCGCAGTCGGTATGGTACTACATTATATTGGCAGAACAACAGGCGCAGTTTGTCAGAGCCACGGCCGGACGATTCGATATTCTTTTGTCGGTTGACGCCACAACTTCCCGCCTCGAAGAGCTTGATCGATTTATCACTATCCTGTCCCGATCGAGTTGGTACTATGGTCGCCCCTTGACCGTTTTGCTCAACAACGAAAGAGTCTTCACCTTTTTCAAAGAGATCGATTCCAACAAACCTCAAGCCGTGCTTGAGGACCTGAGATCGTTGCGATGCGACGAGGTTCAACTGATACACAGCGTTGAGAAGTACCAGTCCGGGAAGTTTCTGGTGGCTCAGGGGATCGACCTTGCCTACCTGGACTCGCTTGGAAAGCTTTTGGCCGACGGCCGACTTCGCGTGTCGTCTGTTCATACCCTCGGCGTCTGTCTGTTCACTAAAGTGATGCGATCGGCACCGGAATCGGCCGCCCTTCACTTGTTCGATTTCGAATCGTTTAGCTCGGTTCTGATCAGAGACAATCTCGGTCGTTTCATCTATCTGAATAATATTGCAAAAGATATCGGTATTTCGTATGACCGCCTGTTTGAGGAGATTGCAGGCGATTATCTGGGCGACGAACAGTCGCTGCCTTTTCATGTCTACATTAATAATGCCAAGGCCGGTCTTAGCAAAGCCGGCTACCAACTTGAGCCTCTGTCCGGTCGTTTTGGCCGCCCGCCCGATATGATGCCGCCGGGCTGGGGACGTTTGGCCAAAGGTTTGTCGGTCGCTCTCAACTCGGCCAAACTTCTGGTGTGGACACTTTTGCTGGTGGCCACTTTGTCCTGCCTGGCTGCTTCGGTGACGTTCTTGATGTCATCAGACGACGACACGACCATCGCTACTTACCAGGAGAAGTATGCATCCAAACTTCAGTTGGGCAGGCGGCTCGATTCTCTGAGATCCATCGAGACAGCCCAAAACCAAAGGCATGTATCGGGCTTTCGTTCGGCCAATGTGATCAGCGCTTTTTGTCAAAGTCGTTTTGGAGGACTTCACCTGGAACGGATCATCGTTCGTCGCCTTGGCGGCGATACCAGTATGGTTGAGATCGACGGCAAGAGCAACCGAGAGACCAGAGTTTTTCAATACCATCGGTTGCTGGACAGTTTGATGCATCCTTACAGTTTGTCGATAAGTTCAATCGTCCCCAATATCACCAGTTGGCGCGGTCATGTGGATACCTCGTTTGATTTCAAACTGTCGGCGGTGCTCGATGGAAGATAACATGAAAGGACGCAGGCCATACTTTGTGCTGACATTGTACGTTCTGCTTTCCGTCCTGCTGGTGTTGTTGATAGACTTTGGTGTGTCGGCAACCATTTCAAATTGGCGCATCATCGAACTGTTGAGCCATTCTGAGGGTAATCTGGCCGGTTTGGAATCTGAGTTGGCCGACCTCGATGATCATGTTCGGGCGATGGAAGTAACCACCCGGGAGAGGCACAACAAAGCCAGGCCGAGTTTGGATGAGTTTAGACAATTGGCTTCCGATCATCGGCTGCGTTTTCGTCAACTGGAACGTATCTCCGGTTCGAATGCGTCCAGCGGCTACAGCGCGGCCTTACGTGGCGGTATCAAAGCGGTGGTGGGTTTTATGAAAGCTCTGGAGGATAGCTATCTTCTTGAGGCCGACTACGTGCTTTTGAAACCGGCCAACGATGACGGTAGTTTGGTTGAGTTGAGTTTACAGTTGGAGACGTCCGGTTCATGAAAGCAAACAACCTCAAGAAAGTGGTTCTGGGCTTGTTGGCGGCTTTGTTGATTTACATCTGGTGGGGTAACATCCGGACGCTCAGCCGTTCTGGTGAAAGCCATGATGACAGCCGGGTCATACCAGATGAACAGACGACGGGCGAGATTTCAGAGCCGTTGGCTTACCGTACTGTCAAGGTGAACCCGTTCAGGCGTCCTGTCGCCTCCGGCGATGAGGCGGCTCAGGCGCGCGGCCGACCGCCTGAGGAGACGCCGCCGCCTAAGCTGTCTGAAGTTGCTCGCCTTACCGGTGTCGTTGAGAAGGGGAGTTTGTCGCAGGCGGTGATAATGACGGAGGATGCGCAGACCTTTGTTCTTTCACTTGATGACAGTTTGGTCTATTGGTGTTTGCGCGAGGTGGCGCCGACTTTTGCTGTTTTCAAACAAGGGAAGTACCATGACACCCTCTGGCTTTCATCCAGCCACCAATAAACAATACCGACAAAGAGACGCCGTAACACCCATGGTCGGATTGTTGCACCAGGGCTGACACCGTATGTTGTCCAAATGGTGACCGTTTCCGGCGTTGCGCCCTGGTAGAAAATGGAGTGGCCGTATCCATATTATTCTTGTCAAGCGGTCCATTATTGTGTTATCTTCACAGAAATGAAGGAAACCAACATGGAGCCTTATATGAACGAAGCAAAAGAGTTTAGTTTTGGCGATTCCTCCGTCGCACACGGCTACGACAGCAGGCTGGTACCGATTCTCTTCGTGCCCTGGGCGGATCGCCTGATCGAGGAAAACCAACCGTGGGCAGGCCGAAGCGTTCTGGACCTGGCCACAGGAACCGGTGTGGTGGCGCAACGACTTTCGGAACATGTAGGTCCCGACGGCGAAGTGTTCGGGGTGGACATCAACGGCGAGATGCTTTCCTTAGCTCAGAAACGATGCGCCGGTTCAACACCGGCTGTTGAGTTTATTGAATGTTCCGCCCATCCTTTGGAACTCACCAGCGACTCGCTTGACTTCGTCGTCTGTCAACAGGGGTTCCAGTTTTTTCCGGACCGAGGCGCCGCCGTTGGGGAAATCTACAGGGTCCTGCGTGGGGGGGGAGAAGTCGTCGCTACAACCTGGCGCCCGGTGGCGGAGTGTCAGTTTTTCGGAGCCATTTGCAGAGCGCTGGAGGACATCAGGGAGCCTGCGATAGCCGACATGATGCGTATACCCTTTGATGTCATGCCGGGATCGGAACTGCCCCCTCACTTCGAGTCGGCTGGATTCGTAAATGTGCAGCTTGACCGACAAGAGATGGATTTGGTTCTCGACGGCGGAATTGCCCAGGCGATAAAAGTATCTTACTCCACACCGATTGGACCGAAACTCAAGGAACTGCCCGATGAACGACAGAACCAATTCCGAGAGACGTTTACCGGTCTTCTAAATGAGCTGAGTCCGGATGGAATTACAATGGGGCGTATGGTGTCCAATGTGGTTACGGCTGAGAAGCCGACACAACGTTCCTAAGTGACGGCGTCTGTAACCAAACATCCCGGAGGAAGTATGAGAGTGAATGATGAACCAGTTGTGGTAGAACAGACGTTTAACGCGACCGTTGACACCGTGTGGAAAGCAATTACCGAGATCGACCTGATGCGGCAGTGGTACTTTGAGAATATCCCGGTCTTCAAAGCCGAAGTGGGTTTTGAAACTCAATTCAATGTCACGAGTGAAGGCAGAGATTTCCTGCATATTTGGAGAGTTACTGAAGTGGTGCCGTTGAAAAAGATAGCATACACTTGGAAGTACGATAATTACCAGGGAGATGCCTTCGTTGAATTCGAGTTGTTCGAACAGGAGAACTCTACTAAGCTAAGGCTGACAGTCAATGTGCTGGAGAGCTTTTCTGAGGATGTTCCTGAATTCACAAGAGAGAGCTGCATCGGCGGTTGGGAGTATTTTATTGGTCAACGCCTGAAGGAGTACCTGGAGCCGTCCAAGTGAATGGCGTGTGTCAAGATGTTCTGCATCTGAAATTCAATCATTCCCTAAGCCGGACATAAAGTTGTTCAAGTTCCGCGTTTGACTATCATGCCATCGTTGATGGTAACCTCTGCCATGTAACCCACCCATTCAGGCCGGGACGTCATCCGTCGATCTCAAGGATGAGTTTGCCATAAGCCAACGTGACACTCTTGCCGGTCATCTATCCACGTTCTATGAAAGTGTACAGCGATCAAAGGTTTTGGTTACGACCGAATTGACATTGCGTTGACGAGACTGTATACTTTGTCCAAGTAATACCAAAAGAACAGCCCTAAAACTGTGTTTCCCAGAGGAGGAGTAGCCATGGGATCGAATCGCAGAATCGCTTTGAGGGTGATCTTCACCTTTTGCGTCATCAGCATCGGGTATGGAACGGTACGTGGTGTCCATCAAAGCTCTGGTGCGCACGCGAAGCTGGACCAGAGCATACAAATCAGTAGTCCGGCGACGCTGGATACAGACAGGATGACTCTCACCGGGTATCCCGAGTTGCAGAAGAACGTCCAGCTGCAGCGTGGGACACCGAACTTGTTCCGACTGAGCGCTGAAACATTTGATATACTACCCGGTGGACACCTTAAGGTGGTTGGTTCTCGTCCACTTTTGATCCAAGCGAACTCCATCAGTATTGGTGGCATCCTTGATGCTTCGGGTCAAGCTGGCGCCCCCGGACTTGAGGGACAAGGATCTAGAGCAGGCGGCAACGGTGGAAATGGGATTAGTGGAGGCGCCGACGGTGGTGATGGGGGAGTCGACGGCCAAGGCGGAACGGGCGGTGACGGTTCTACAGACCCTTGCGGGGGAGGTGGCAGCGGTTCCTCCGGGGCCAAGCCGCCGGGAGCCACCGGAGTCGGCGGTGGCGGTGGCGGTGGCGGGGGTGGCGCTGGTGTCCTTGCGGACGGTGGAGACGGAGCCGGCGGAGACCTGAATGGAACAGGCGGCGGCGGCGGCGGTGGCGGCGGGTGGCTAAATAGTGGTAATTCCGGCGTCGCTTCTACCGGTGGTACAGGGGGAACGTATATCTGTCCCTGGGTCGTGGGTTCAGGTGGGGCTGGCGGAAACGGTGGATCCCCGATGGGAGGCTCCGGAAATCCCGGACATAACTTCCTCGTGGCTGGTGGAGGCGGCGGCGGTGGGGGTGGCGCCGGCGGATGCGGGAATACGGATGGTGGCAATGGCGGAAGTGGCGGTTCAGGCTGGCCGTATGGATACGCAAGCGGCGGTGGTGGCGGCGGCGGAGGTGGCTATAAGAATAGTTGTTCTAAGGCGTCGACTCCATTCGGGAATGGATTTGCCGGTAACGGTGGCAACGGCACCGGTGCGGGATTTCAAGATGGAAAAGTGAGCGGGAGTAGCGGCGGCGGCGG
>Ga0224499_10000009_pt1 | contig 54852 bp, 90 predicted proteins | sample SF_Jul11_sed_USG_3_FD_168125 | JGI IMG/M metagenome (GOLD analysis project Ga0224499, IMG submission 168125) | Sediment microbial communities from San Francisco Bay, California, United States - SF_Jul11_sed_USGS_24 | ecosystem: Environmental > Aquatic > Marine > Sediment | place: USA... | reverse complement strand
GGGATCAGCTACCTTTTAACAAGAATAGGAGGATAAATGGAACGGTACAGCCCATCGGGTCCTAAACCCGTAGTACGAAAAGACTTATGGGGAGATGGTGCATTTGGTGCATCACGGGGAGGTAAATTCCATGATGGATTAGACCTCATAGTGACACCCCCGCAACCAGTCTTCTCAATGATTGGTGGTATGGCTGAAAAGGTAGAGTACCCATACCGGAGTGACCTGTCATATACTGGCATTCAGATAGCCAACTCAAAACTACGTGTTGAGATATGGTATATGGCTCCATACGCTAACCTCATTGGCAAGTTTGTTCAGCCTGGTCAGGCAGTGGGATACGCCCAAGACATCTCAAAGAAGTATGGTGAGGATGAAAAGAAGGGTATAATGACACCCCACATCCATGTAAGGGTTACCATGCTGGCATTCACCACCCTCTCCGGTGGGAGGTACGTATCATATGAGCAACACATTGATCCCGCACTATTACTAGGAGATTTGTCATGATCTGGAAGATAATTACGGGCGGCATAACCAGTATGGTTGAGTCTGGTTTTGAGTACTTCACCGCTAAACAGAAAGCAAAGACTGCTGTGCAGGAACGAATTATAGCTGGTGAGATGGACTATAACGTGGCGGCACAGCATGGTATGGCAGCAAGCTGGAAGGATGAGTGGCTCACCCTCTGGACCACTGCTCTAGTTACTGCCCACTTCATTCCAAATTCTGGAATCCAGAACGCACTCAAGGTTGGATGGACTAACCTTTCAACAGTGGCCCCAGACTGGTTCGGGTACTGCTTCGTTGGTATGTACGTTGCCATCTTTGGTTTAAAGGGATGGAAAATCTTTAAGTCTTAGGAGGGTTTATGAAAACCAAAACAGATTCTGTAGTGGTGGGGTTACCGGACATCCACCTGGACCCCTTTGACAAGGTACTCCACCCGGCTTACGTCGTGGCGAGAGAGTACTGCTTCGACATCAAGCCAGACAGGATAGTGTTTATGGGCGACATGGGAGAGTTTGAGTCGCTCAGTAGTTGGAACAGGAAGAAACCCCTGATAGCTGAGGGGCGCAGATACAAGGATGATTACGAGATTGTCAAGGATGAACTCAGACTCTTCAAGAGCAGGCTACCTGACACGGAGTTTGACTACATCGTTGGCAACCATGAACACCGGGTTAGGTGGTACGTGGAGAAGAACCCTGAGATGCACGGAGCCATGGACCTGGTAAAGGACCTTGAGCTTGAAGACATGGGGATGAACGTGGTCCCATTCGGAGAGGCGATTCAAATTGGTCAACTCTGGTGGGCGCACGGCTGGTTCTGGAACAAGTACCACGCAGCTAAGACCCTCCATGACTTCGGTGATTCCATAGTATACTGTCATGTGCATCACCTACAGCAAGATACAAGGAACGTCCACTTCGCCAAGAAAGAGCAGATCGCTCAGTCTCTTGGCTGTCTAACAGACCGTTACCCTGACTACAAGCAGAAACGACCTACTAGACATCAGAACGGATTCGTTACAGTTGAGTACACTCATGCGGGTAACTTCACTCTGTACCCACACATCATTATAGATGGTGTATTTGGATACGGTGGGTACACCTGGAAAGCCCAGTAATTCCAACCCTATAGCTACATCTACAACATAACCCCCTGAAGTAATTATGATTTTCCTTCAGGGGGTTCTTTTGCGTTTTTTCGGAGGAAACCCTAATGATACTATATGTTTGCAATAAGTGTGGACCCCTGGCTGTTCTCGACGTTAGGGGTCCGTTTGATATGAGGATAACCTGCCGAATTTGTGGGGGATTCGGCATTCCTGTTCAACAGAACCAAGATTTCACTAAAAATGAACAAATAATGAACGTTTGTGATTTGAGGGGTGGATGAGACTAAACAGAGTGACCAGGTGGGTCACAAAAAAGCCCCCAATGAGCGGAGGATTCTCAAAGGGGGCAGGCTGAGGGGGTCTATGTTTGAGGGTATTCTGGGTACTCTTGGATTTCTTTGAACGGTAACCAGAGTTGATTTATGTACGACAATGCCTCTCCGTAGTTATGTATCCTAATGAACCGCTCAGGATTAAAGCCATCCATTAAAAGTTGATCGTTCCTATTCCAAGGTCTATCAAATAATAGACGCTTACCAGTAAAGTTAGATAGGTACTTTGGGTTATCATCCAAGAGGATGTCCCCACGTAATAAGTACTTGTGATGACACAGGATTAGTCTGTCCCTACCTAGAAATGGTAGGTGCTTCTCCATCCACTTCTCCTTCTCATAGGCACAGACCTTGCCAAGCGCTGGGATGGTAGCCAGGTACACTGTATGATTCTGGTGTAGCTGCCTAACGAATGGGATAGAACCAACAAATGGCGGCAGGTCTACCCAGAAGCCCTTGGTCTTGAATGGCTTGAATATCTTGGAGCGACTTAGCTTGTCCTCATAGTTATCCTCAACCGAGTAGGCACCAACGTCATCTCTGGTTAGGTTCTTGCCCGACTCCTCATTGAGGTAAGCCAGCCATGGATCGACTAAGTTGACCAGGGTCTCATCCATGTCTAAAAAGATAATCATTACTTCCTCCTTCCGTGCCTAGCACCTATACTTGAAACAGTCCTTACAATCTCATCCTCAGGAAGAGGAGGGTGGTTCCTTTCATTCCACATCAGTAGAATCTCTGTGATCTCAACAACTGACAAGTCTTTATTAAAGAATCTCCCTGCCAGTGAGGCACAAGCATGGTTGCGACCACCATCCTCTACACCTTGAAGAACTTCATAGTGCCAGCCCTTCTCACGCTGACCGTTGTGGACATACGGATCAGTACAGTAGTCAATCATCCACTGATTAAGCGGTGCCACCTCAGTGTTCCATGGGTGCCAGTGGGTCCATTCGTACCTTTTACCACTCTCATGGGTGCTTGGAGGGGCAACGACGTAACCCCCCTCACCACGAACATCCATTCCGATTTTGGGGTCACTCTTATTTCCTACTAAAACACTAGGATAGTCAAGATAAATGTGTATCCCCTTTGCTGTCTTTGCTATTGGTGTGGTTGGTAAACCACGCCTCTTAACGTAGTCTCTTGCTCCGTGGCTATCAAGATCGAACACTAGGAGACCTGATACTATACCAGTGATGATCCCAACGTTTGCATGTGGGTACTTGTCCCACCAGTGGGTAATCTGGGAATGACTTGGTCTTTCCTCTTGGTAGCGCTTCCATTCAATCATTGGGCGTTTATCAGGTCCTACTGGCATGACACTAAAGCCTAGATCACGATATTCGTGAGCAGCTTTTTCAATCATCTTCCCCTCCGAATTGCTTCTTAAGTAAACTCTCTTTGTACCACTCTGGAAGACCTGCAGTGATACCACGGCTTATCTGTTTCCAGGCCCACTTAAAGAGAATCTCCTGAATCTCTAGTCTCTCTTCGTGGTAAACATCTTGCGACACCTCCTTAATCAGCATACCGATGTCGGTAGGTGAGTCCTCTAGCTTCCCGGCCTCTCTGAGGTGCTGCACAGCCTTCTGCCACCTGGCCTCAGTCTTGTAATTGTCAATGATGCTTTGTATAACATCTTTATTACTTGTTCTGTACTTCCCCTTAGAGTTTCGGTGGACCTCTTTGAACGCCTCACTTACATGTTTACCCATCATCACCTTACCAGTGTACGGATCAAAGCGCCTATAGTTCTTGATCACTATGCCCTCTGGAGCGCAGCCACCAAGGCATGAGACATTCAGCAGAAGGTCAGATAGCTGCTCAAGGGTAGCTCCCTCTGGTAGAAACCAGTATGGAACCACCTCAAGACCTATCCTCTCTGCCTCCTCCTTAACAGACTCAGGGTCAAGGAAGTCCTGATCACCAACCTGAATGTCGTATAGGATGATGTGGCGTATTGGAGTGCGGTCATACTCCAGAACGTTGTGTTTTGGCTTCTTAAGATACTCACCCCTGTATACCCAGCCGTCTACCAGGGAATCACCTATGTCCCAAATTTGCTCTAGGCCGGGGGCAAACATCTTCTCAGGGTTATCAAAGTATAGCATAGCCCCCTTACTTCTGGCGTAGATGTCTACATCACGCCTGCAGAAACTTATCTGTGACCCATCCACCTTCTCCTGGCATAGTACGGACTCCTTGAAGATGTCACGGATCGCACGGTGACCCAAGTTGTAAATCTTTGGGTAACTGTTTATCTCTTTCATATGATCCCCACTTTCTTTTCTGCCGGGTCAAGCAACCAGGCATTCTTAGAGTAATCGTGAGCATCCTGCTCATCCCTGGTATAATAACTGGTACATTCAACTATTGGTTCGTCCTCTGATAAGCGTATCAGGAAATTGTCAGCCCTCTCACAGACAGCCATTTTAATCTTGTATTGGGTTGCCATGAACCCGAAGTGACCACAGTCAGCACAGAGGCCAAACGATTCCCTGTCGTGTATCCTAACCTTCTGACCTGGAGCCAAGTATATGGAATTAGCCCCCATATTTCTACATCCTGCACGAATCTCAATCTTAAGAGTATTCTTCTCAGTATCAGTGAGTTCTCCAGGCTTACGCACCCTCATCTCCCCCACCTCACCTTCTGATAAACCCTTATCACGTATCGAAGTAGGTGGACAGCCCCAACTGCGATAAGGGCAATCCAAGAACATGCTAACACGAACCTCATAATCTCTCCAAGTGTATCCAGGTTCAATCCCCAGTGTTGCATTATTACCTCCCAGGTTCAGCGTTCTTGTTCTGCCACCGCTTACCCCTTTTGAACTGGAGGTCTTCATTGGGTGACTGGTTGATGATACTCCGTGTCATATGGACGAAGCCACAAGCCAAGCACTGTACTCTGGGGGGTAGCACCCCCTTATAGTCCTTGTGCTTCTTGCATCTGATTTTCAGCACGGTAAGTCCTCCTTGTCCATTACGATCATACGTCTTTTGCAGAAGCAAATCATGCGGAGTGGCATGTCCTTAGTGATCTTAGCAGATCGACCACACGAACACCAGAAGTACAGTTTCCCATCCGACCTCAGCCTGTCAAGAAAATGGTGGTACCCTGCAAGCATGTTATACCCCCTCCTGAATTGATATTTTTACCGTTGGCTGTGCCAAACTATGAATCTCAGCTATGTCGTCGATGTCAAGCTTGAAGTATCGTGTAAAAGCCACAGATGTCTTGTGACCAGTAGCCTTCTTTATCTCTTCCGGGCTAACTCCATGCTCCTTATATAAGGCAATAGCTGAACTGTGTCGTGTACCACCGTAGAGGTCAACGTCATAGCACCCAATCTGGGAAGCTGCCTTTTTCCATGCCCGGTACATCATGTTCCTGCCGAATCTCTGATGGTATTTATCCCTAAAGAATGGGGTTCTTGGAAACGCCCGTTGAAGATTCCTGATAGACGCAGCATCGTCTTCAGTAAGCCTAATGATCTTTGGGGTCCTTGATGTCTTGTGGTGCTTGATGATTATGGTCCCATTTTTCCTGTTCACGTCCTCTTCGTTCACCATACGAAGCTCATTTGGCCTTAGGTTGATGTAGGTAGCCAGGAACCTGATGGCAAGGTACAACCTGGGCCTCTTAGCACCCTCATTCTTCCATACTTGACCAAGTATTTTCTCCTGGGTACTCTTATCAATGGTCTTACGCCTCTTCATGTCATGCTCAAGGTCAAACTGCCAGCCTGGAAACTGTGGAAGCTCACTGATTAAGCCAAGGTTATGGGCTAGAACCATCATCTCCTTGAAGACTACGTAGCTGTCATATTTTGACTTGGTGGAGAAGTTGGTGGAGTACAGAAAGCTGTGTATGTGTCTATACTCAATCTCATCAGCCAGTCTAGCTACACCGATATTATCCACAATTCTTCTGAGCCTGTGGTGATACGTGATAACGGTTTTCTCTTTGATTTTTCCATACTCAACAAGCTTCTCCTTCCAGTCTAGAAAGGCATCCATAAGGTGACCCAGCGTCTTCTGATCCTTCTTTAGAGTAAGGGTGCCGTTACGAACATCCTGTCTCTTTGCCTCAAGGAACAGCTTCGCATCTGAGTAGCTATTAAACCTGGCGCAAACATCCCGTATCTTTACCTTAAACCTACCCGCTATATGTTGTGGATGGTCTAGGCAGCGCAGTGCCGAATGGTGGTCATCTACGTAATTACCTCCACATAACGGACACTTAGCATCTGAGTATATACCCCCTATATCTTGTGTTGTCATTTTTCCCCCTATACCTTAAATTTATACTTACGCTTCCCATCGTTCTTGGAATGGTATTTGCGGTCTTCGTGCTTCTGTTTCTGCTGACCTATCCTCCCCCTGCCAGCTATCCTCCCATCTATATAAGAAAGACCTGGTGGTAGCTCTCTGAAGGGAAACATCCCACAACCACCAACACGGTTCACCCAAGACCTATTTGCATAGATGGTACAGTGTACCTCACCATCACAGGTCATGTCAGACTTGGGGCAGTACATACATGCTTGTAAGTGATCGTACATTCTAATCCTCCATTTTCTCTGAAATCCATAGTGCCGCTGCAACTAAGACAAAGCCTATTGAGATTAGAATGATCCCCACCATTGCAAAAATACCACAGGCTACAGCGGCAACAGTAAGAGCAAGTTTAATCATCTTCTATCCCCTCATACTTGTCGAGCATGTACTTCCCAATGGTTACACAGTCATCCATTAGCTGCTGCATAGGTACACCTGCCAGGTTCCGCAGTGGGCAGTTGACACAGTGCGGGGCTAACGGGCGATCTGGCCTTGGTCCAATGTCGATATTTTCATCAGCACCAAGCTTAACATGTTTAAACCACTCCTGATCTTCGTCTGCAACACAGAACGGGCATTTGATTCCATTTACTCCGGTTACCTCATTATCCTCATGAGCCTCTCTCGCTCGTAGTAGCATGTGGTACATGTAAGCGTTCACCCCATTTCTCCTTTCAGGATAGCCCGGAGTTCTTCTTGTGTGTGATTATCACATGAGAAGTGTTTAACAGGAGTTGGGGGAGTCCGTTCCATCTCCATCACCTTGATGGTCAGGTACACTAAGTCCTTCTTCTCAATGAGGTTTGGATCAGGTCTAAACTCTTCATCCCACGAATCAGTATAGCACCACACACACAACTTCCTGTTCCCCTTAGCTATCGGTTTAGTGCCACAGCAAGAACAAATACCCTCATAAATCTCTGGCTTCCTAAGGCTGTTTGTCCTGTACCCACCTGGTCGTGGGTCCCTTTGTCTCTTCATACATCCTCCTTTAAGGGCCTATGATTTTGGTGATTGTCATGACAAGGTCCTCTGCCTTGAGTTGGATGTCACTACCCTCAGCCCAATTAACGGTAGCGTCTTCAAGGGCGTTAGTCATGACTGCCAATTCGCTCCCTGTTAGAAACAGCGCAAAAGCCATTTCCTCCTTTTCTTTCGTCACGTCCTTGTGAATTAGCATTTCTTCACCTCCATCTCCTATATACCACACCCTACACTCTTTGTCAAGAAAAAAATGGCTGGGGGTGGCTGGACTCGCACCAGCCTTCAGGTCTGGGATTTCCCTCGCCCTACCCGCCTTCGGCCTTTCACGGTTCCACCAGCATTTAAGCTGTCCAGATGCAGACCCGCTATCCACCTACACCCCCATAGATTACGACACTTCAATGCCCTTCGGGAGTTTCTTTGGGTCTATCTCAGTCCCGTTGAACATATCGGTTATTAGTTCAATCTTGACACCCATATCCTCCAACTGTCCGTGGAGGAACTTCTTATAAGCCTTGGCTACCTCATCCTTGGATGACATCCAGTAACTATGGAACCTGGCAGCAACCTGGAAGAGTGACGGTTCCCCTTTTGCGGTTGTTCCAATAAGTGGTTCAGATAGAGGCCAACCACCTAGCTCAGTGATCCCATGGAGGAATAAACAGAAGTTTCTATAATTAAACTTTTGTTTCTTTAACCAGTCCCGCATATCCTTGATCTTGTCAGCCCCTTTGGGTGCGTCTTGGAGTGTACCGCCAATACCATTTGGGCCGACATCAAATAGGTTCACCGAATCAGGGCGCTCACCGATGTCTTCGTCCTGAACATGCTCATCACCCTTTGCCGGGTTTGGAAAAGGCTTCTTTTCACCACTTCCAGTAACGTAACCATGAACTTCCTTATCTAGTTCCTTCTTTTCCGCATCAGTTAAATCACTGGTGCTGTTTGGGTCACCGTCCCATGGTACGTCACCCTCCTTGTTGAGCCAGTCTGATAGGGCCTTTCTGTCTATGATAATTGCGTTCTCAGTCACTTTAATCATTAGGGCATTCTCCTTTTGGACAACCACATTTCTCTATCTTACCTTCTCTCCAATCAAGGTCATCCGTGTTGATGTTCTCATTTTTACACTGTTTATCCCACTTTGATCCCTTGATAGGCTTAAATATCCTACCGTCCTTTTCCATCTGCCTACACTCTTCACTTACCGGGCAGTAACCGTTACACTTTCTTCCGTCCCATGACTCTTTCTTATTACATATCCTGGGCCTATGTGTTTTAAAACTCTTTTCAATCTCCTTCTGCAACTTGTCATAATGGTTTAGTATTAAATTATTATCCATCCGTGGTATCTCCACCAGAATTACGTTCTTATCAACACCACGATTCTTAGCCACATAAGTATTACCGTCCCTTGGGATACACTGAACCACCATACGGGAGATGTTAAACCCATGCTCCTCAACCAGGATACGGTATCTATTCATCTGGTAGGACCAGTCCTCAATCTCCGCTATCCCCTTCTTTGGGTTGGGAACCCAGACGCTCTTTTGCTTTGGAGTTCCTTTCCTAGTCCCAGTTTTATAAAGTACTGGATGACCGTCGTCACCAATGACATCTACGGATGACTTCTCTAAGCCAAGGGCCAATGCCACCTTGAAACTTCCACTGGTTTTATAGTCGTAGAGAATATAGAATCCCAGAGCGTATTCGTCAGGTTCGACGATGTCAGGGATACCCCTGATAAGTCCGTCATCGAATCCTTTTTCGCTAACGAATCCTCTAACAAGGCGATGTACGCTAAGTTTATCATGCGATCCCGTTCCAAGAATCGCAAAAGCTTTGTCATGAGGGTCCTCAGCATAATAAACTACCTCCTTTAAATAGATGAAGCGGGGGCCATTAAATGCCTGGGAGGGAGTAACAGCTTTCCACTCTCTATCAGTGGCAGCGTTCCTGAGATATGGCATCGTGGCACACCTTTGTCCAAGGCGACAGCCTCTCACGGAGAGGCACTTCTCCACTTCAATTATTCCACCATCATCGGGGCATTTGAACCACTTCAACGGCATCTTTATACTTCTCCTTCTCACTCCTTTATTAAACCTAAGTGAATAGCCTTCTGCTTCAACACACCTTCCCAGTACCCAAAGTACTTACCATCACGGTACCCAATGAGGTAAAACCCGATGCAGAGCGCTATTATTGCAAGCGCTGCAGCTACTTTCATGATTACTCCTTTTGGAGGTTTTCCGGGGGTCCACATCATCAGTCTGTCCAGCTAGTTAGCTTAGGGTCCAACCCTCTAGCCTTCGTGCTAAGACCTCCGCTCCCCCGGACTCCATGGTCACTCAGGATACTTACGGTGCTAAACGCTTTCACCCTGCAACCTCTGAGGTTAGGTAGCACACTTGGCTACCCGACATGCCTTTAACCTCTTGGGAGACTCGTCTTTCTCTCCCATCGTCTAAATCTATTATACTCCCCAGCCGCATGAAGTCAAGTATTATTTTCAAAAAAAACGCTTGACTTTGTCCGTGTGGGGAGTATACTAGGTATAACACATAAAACGGAGGAGCCTATGAGTGACTTTTTTGAGGCAGAGCAGCAGGTCATTGCTAGTGTGGTACAGGGACACACTACTGATCTTCTGCCAGAGGACCTGGTTGATGACAGGCACCAGGAAATCCTGCAGGCAGCTATTGCCCTGAGGGATGATGGCATTATCCCAGATGTCGTAACCATTAATAATAAGATGCAGGAGTTATCTGGTTCTCAGCTATCGGAGTGCAGAGACTACCTTCGAGAACTGAAGAACATGTACTCAAACGTAAATCGCCAGGGGGTTTACGAGGGTATAGTTAAGGATGATGCTCTACGTAGACAAGTCCTGAGGCTTGCCCATAACCTTCTTCATGAAGCTGAAGCTGGTGCGGTGACTGAAGACCTGGTGGTAACACTCCAGAATCACCAAGCTGAATTGGGCGCAGGGAAAAAGGTTGGCGAAAACTACCTGGCGCAGGACGTAGCCTTTGATGTCATTGACAACATCAGGGACAGACGTGGGGGAAATACCGTAACTGGATTAGCCACTCCATGGACCAAGATTAATAAGCTGACCAGTGGGCTACAGGAGAATGACCTTGTAGTGGTAGCCGGGAGACCAAGCATGGGTAAGACGGTATTGGGCGCTCAGATTGCCTACCATGCTGCGCTTACCGCAGGCCCTGTATTCATTGGGTCACTTGAGATGGATCGCTCAAGCCTAGTAGAGAGGATGCTGGTTAGTGAGGCTGTGGTGGACGCAGAAGCCGTAAGGTCTGGATATTACGACGAATCTGCGTACAGTAGACTGCAGGGTGCGGCTGAACGGCTCCAAGATATGTTCCCTATAGTTATAAATGACTCAAGTAGGCTGACAGCTAGAGACCTTAGAGCGGCAATGACTAAGGCTCATTTAAAATATAACGGTTTATCAGTAGCTGTCATCGACTATCTTGGCCTGATCAAGGGTGAGTCTAGCCACAAGCAGAGATACCTTGAGGTTGGAGATGCTGCGAAGATCATGAGGGCAACGGCTAAAGACCTGGAAATCCCAGTGGTCTTGATATGTCAGCTTAACCGTGACTGTGAGAAGCGTGACAATAAGAGGCCGATACTCGCTGACCTTAGAGAGTCAGGAGATATAGAGCAGGACTCTGATGTCGTTATCATGCTCTACCGGGATGAGTACTACTGCCAAGCCTGTAACAGTCCTAGTGAGGTATGCGATAAGGACCACCACGGTATAGCTGAAGCCATAATACGCAAGCAGCGTAAGGGAGCTATCGGGACGGCAGTCCTGTCATGGAATGCCACCTCAACAAAGTTTACTAATCTGGACCAGACCCAATACGGAGAGTACTGATGTCACAAATAGCAATGCTAGACGATACACAGCAAGTTATGATATGCCCGTGTGTACCAATCGTTGCCAATGGTCAAGATAATTTTGGCTGGGTATTCGGGTACGAAGAGCTTTACGACGCACAGTTTGAGATAGTCAAGGGTAGACCACCATTCACCACAAGGATTTTATACGAGATTAATGAGGCAAACAGGAATGAAGCTACTGCGGAAGTTTAGGGCAGAGTATGATGAGTCTGAGCGTGAGTGGACCTTAGACCTTATCTGGTTTGACACTGAGGTACAGATGTTCGGTGCTACCAGAGAGACATTCAAGGACCTCTTCTCCATGTTTGGATTTCTTCTAACGTTCTCAGCGGGGGACTGACATTAAAGCATATCTTGTAACCTATGATGGCTTATGGCTTGGTGGTAGCTGTATTGTGATAGCAAACTCACCATCTGAGGCTATTAGCCTTGTCAAAGATGACCCAAGTACCATAGAGTTCAATAACGTCGAGGTCGAGAAAGAGATGGACATTGACTACCCAAGGGTCCTCTACAATGACAACGGGGATTACTAATGAACCTAATACTATGTCCAGACTGTTGGAAGAAGGAAAAGATGTCACCACTCCTCTCGTCTGCAGATAGTGATGACATATTTTGTAATTTATGTGGGTTTACGATAACCAAGGAGCAACTTAAAGAAAGGAGTCAACAGTGAAAGAGAAAACGAAACCGTCACAGTATGAGTTGCAGCGTATTATTAGGAGTATCCAGTGGTGGCTAGACAGCCATGGGTCAACCCCAACCGCAGTTGGGGCGCTCATCCAGCGCTACGCAGCGGAGAAGCTCGACTACTTCCACGACAACGATATTACCCCCTGTATGGATGACCTGCTGGAGAGGGCAAGTGGAATGCTTTACGATTATACCCCAGGCACTGTTATTACCTGGGTTCCTCCGTACAGACCCATAGAGGACTTCACAACAGAGGAATTGCTGTCAGAGATTAGGGAACGCATAGAGTACGATGGAGGCTAATGGGACTACTAATGGCTCTCACAAGAAAAGAACTTGAGGAAATAACACGTCAGGCGATGGATTCGGCCTATGCGAAAGCCCAGGAAGAGATGCGGGATGCGATGAACACTAACCTATTTGGGCTTGGTGCCTATTCCCATACAGCGCAACAGCAACAGGCTATCAACCAACATCAAGCGGGTATCTCTGAAAAGGCTGTAAGGCAAATGGTAGAGAACCTTAAGGCACAAAGGGGAGGTGTAGAACCACTACCCCCGCCAAAGGTACCAATGTTAGCCGACACAGATGAAGCCTATATCATGATGATGGATGCCCAAGAAGAACGTGAGGGCTGGAGTAAGGCACTGAAAATCCTTTATGAGGAGGAAAAAGATGAGTAAAGACATTTGCGCCAACAGACACAAGGGTAACCCCAAGTCAGTCGCTGCCCATAGAAAGATCAGGGCTGATAAACGGTCCATACGGCAGAAGATACTTGACCAGATCGGTCTTACCCCGGACATTACCTGTGAGGCACTGGAGTTCATGCTGCTACTCAAGCACCAGACTTGCTCCGCTCGAATCTCAGAGCTTAAGCGGGATGGGCTAATCTATATCTCAGGTGAGGAGGAAACGCTGTCAGGATGTAAGGCCGCTACCTATCGGGTTACTGACCCGGATATACTAACCGCATAGGAGGGTGGAATGGCTAACACTAAGAAGTTCACTGAGGGACAGAAGAAAGAGGTTGAGAAGGCTGTGAGAAAGGCCATCGAAAAGGCTGGTGAGCTACATGAGAGGGAGATTAAGAGGATGAACGACCTCTATAACCACCAGTTCAAAAGCCACCACGCTGAGAGGCAGGCGTATCAAGAGAGAATAGACACGCTGAAGGACCTGACAAGAGCTATGGCTAAGGAGTTGAGCAGAAGGTAGTCTATCTGCGAGACTCTGCTGCGACCATACGAGGGCAGGACCTTAGGTTCGGTACCTCTAAGGTCCGACTGAGGAGGGAGGAAGTACGGAGTGAAACCAATAGACCTTGTAGGTGATGGCTTAGGATGGATTAAGTCATACCGTAAAACCCTAGAGTCTGAGGTTTGGGCCTTAGGACCTGTAGCTTATTACGTTTGGAGCTACTGCCTGCACAGAGCCAACCATAAGACTAAATGGGTTACCGTTAATAGCGGCAGGGGACCCAGAAAAATACACGTACAGAGAGGTTCGTTTATCTTTGGAAGGAAGTCAGCACATAAAGGTATGTTCGAGAATGTCCCTGAGTCTACTATCTATCGCTACATAAAGAAGTTAGAGGCTATGAATATGATAGTAGTGAACAGCAAAGAGGACAAGCAATTCTCTATCATTTCTATAGTTAATTGGAATACTTACCAGGGTGATCCAAAAAAAGTGGACAAGCAACCGGACAGACTACGAACAGACTACGAACAGACTACGAACACAAACAATAATGATAAGAATGAAAAGAATGAGAATATACCTGCTGATGTTATAAGCTGGAAACTACCTGAGCAGGTCGTGAAGATTTACCACGGAGTGTTGCCTGAGTTACCCAAGGTGGTTAAGCTTACACCTCAGAGAGAACTAGCGATTAACTGGGTGGTGTCTAACCACCCGGAGGCTAGGGCCACGGAGTGGTGGGAATCATACTTTAAACTCGCTAGGAAATACCCGATGGTAATGGACCCAGAGGGGGTGTTCGCCCCGCAGAAGCCACAGTTTAAACCAAACTTCGATTGGCTACTGCTTGGCAGGAACGTGACAAAGATTCTGGAAGGAGGTTGGCCCATCTATGAAGTAGACCCAGTGGACAAGTCAGGATCAACGGATTATAGCCAGTACCTTAACCAAAAGGAGAGCAAATGAAACTGAACAGGCATCAAATCGCAGGCAGAATCGTCGAGGACCCTGAGTATGGATCAATCCCAGGTTCAGGAATCCCCACAATTAAACTCCGTGTAGTTACCGATGATGGGTGGTATGATACTAAGAAACAGGAGTATCAAAAGAGAAACACTTATCACACGGTTAAGCGGATCAACAAGGACGTAGACGATATGGAGCTACGTAAGGATGACTGGGTATTCGTAGAAGGACAGAAGTTGACTGATACCTGGAAGGACCGTGATGGTAACAATAAATACGCTGATTTCATCAGGGCTATGGTTATAGTTGAGATACCTGACCCTTGGGAGAAACGCAGCAACCAGAGAGGAGGTACGCAGGATGATCGTGGGAATCGTCCGTCAAGCAGGGGTAACGATGACCGAAGAGATGATCGAAGAGGCTCTGGACGTTCTTCGGGAAGCAGAAGAGCGGATAGCGGAGGCCGGGATGACCATAGCGATAGGGATAGAGGACCCGCTAGGGAGCGGGATGATGATATTCCGTTCTAGCTAAATGAGTGGGGGGTAGGGTTGAATCCCGTTGGGGTAAGACCACTCAGTGGCACCCAGCCCCCCCTACCAACTAGCTTACCTGGGAGCAACGAGGGGGGATGGATGACAGGGGATGCATACCCTTAGCCATGAACCCCCTCTGCGCTGCCCTTGTAGGAGGTAAAAATGACCCGTAAACCAACGTCAGACGAGCAGTTCGGGTACATAGAGGATGGGGATGACCCAAACTTTCTGTATGACCCACTGACCGAAGAGCTTGGAACAGACGGTTTCAGTATCGTTGAGGACCCAGGCTTCGGAACAGGAGATATTGATGGCGAAGAAGAAGAGGACTTATAGGGGTCCCGTCTACCAAAACCACCATATCAGATATGGGGATGAGCCAGTCCCCGAATGGACCATAAACCTTAGAATGTGGATGCACAAAGCGGTTACCCTACTACAGCGCCTTAAGGTTACTCCAGAGCATTATGCTGAGGCAGTAAACTTTCAGACTGCTATCAATCAAGCTGTGAACGATATGAGGATGGTGCTTGACACAGACGAAACGGGCGCAGAGGATACAGAATGAAATTTCCCACTGGCATTTCAGTCCTGACCTACTGGTACGAGTATGGTGATGCCGTCAGAGAGTATAGTATCCCAGCTATCTTTATCCATGAGGATGACATAGCCAAGCCACCTTACCTTGCCCCTGAACACTTTGATTACCCGGATTGGTGGTATACCTGGGTGGACGTTGACAAGATAATTCTCAAATTGACCAAGACCGATTGGGCGCTTATCCTGTATTACTTCAAGATGGTTTACAAGAATGAGGTGGGCGCTTTCTATCGCTGGCAGGGTAGGGAACAGTTCAAGGAGACCTGTAGAAGCATATACGCTATGCTCTCAGACGATTACAAGCCTGATCGAATTGGGCGCAGCAAATATAAACGGTTTGACAGTACTTCAAGGGACCTTCGGGAGAGGGTGGAGAGGAGAGAGATAAACGTGGACCTTATAGAGGAGAGCCGTGTGTATACCGTCAAAGAGGTGGCTGATATGCTGCGGTATAGCGTGGTGACAATTAGGAAAATGATTTACAGCGGCAAACTTAAAGCTTTTCAAGTGGGGGAACATGGGGACCTGCGGGTAACCGGGAAGGCTCTACTTGACTTAATCAAGCCAGTGAGAGGAGGTATGGATGAAGGATAAAACGCTTGGGGAGATAGGCAGAGACATAGGAGCGCTCTGCGAAGAGAAGAACAAAGCCTATGGAGACTCCTTTGCAAAGGCCGGGAAGCTTATTGAATTGCTCTACCCGGACGGGGTGAAGCCTGAGGAGTACACTGACATGCTGGGGATAATTAGAGTCATTGATAAGCTCTTCAGGATCGCAACCAAGAAGGATGCCTTTGGCGAAAGTCCATGGAATGACATAGCTGGCTACGGTATCCTTGGAGTCTTTAATACCCAGAAGAGTGAGAGGGTATCCCAGGATACGTATACAAATAAGGTTCGACGGGCAATCTTCGATGACATTAATGCAGAGCTTCGGTTCATCGAACAAAAGGCCCAGCGGCACATCAGTGAGCATGGCTTCCACCTACCAGATGGATCACCCGTTGTTGATCCGGGCATCCTTGGCTTTGAGGACTCAGAGGTGGTTGGGGAAAGATCGTGCCAGAAGTGCGTATACCAGGCAAATGAGTTGGATGATATGCCTTGCAAGAAGTGCATAGACAAGCCCTTCCTGCCTCACTTCACTGAAGGCACACTATAAACCATTATCACATGATATGTACCAACAAAAAAAGGCCCCCCAGGCGTTAACCTGAGGGGCTTTCTTTATTACCTCCTTTCTATTTTGAACCACACCTCAGCGTCCCGGTGATCCCAGCAATAGATCATGATATGCGGTGCCGGGTCCGGTGGACGCTTGATCCACTTCTTTATCCTCAGCCTGTCAATGTCGCTGTAAGAGTCCACTAGCGGCTCCTCTGGCTATGACCGCTGATGCGGTGCTTGGGTTCATGCTTGAAGCAGTGGGTAGCATAGAGCGTCTTCCGCTCAACTACGTTCTTCTTCAAGCGCCTAGTGCAACCGGGTTCCCGGCACACAACATCCGATAGTTCGTCGTACCTATAGGGTTTCTTCAATTTCCCAGTCCTCCTTCCAGGGCAGGTCATCAAGCTCACCGTCAGTGGCATGATGGAAGCGCATCAACTCAGCGTACAGCCCTTCGTCGGTTATCGGCTTAGGTAGAATCATGTGACAATCCTTTCTCAGAAGATCATTAGTTCTGCGAAGTTGAGTAGGTTCAAAGCACAGGCAACAATGACGATTAGCCACCAGACTTTATACCACAGGCTATCCATTGAGCCACCTTTCCAGAGCGTCGTTGGCCTCAGCCTTAGTGGCCCAGTAATGGGTCTCACGGCTGTAGGGACCATCCTTGGGGCATATGTAGCCCAGGTAGTATCCCGCTGCGCTCTTGCACACCTTAAGAGGCATCAAGGTCTCGCAGAGAGTACACTTGGTTGGGTGTTGGTCCCATATGCTTACTGGTCCTGATTGCACCATTGTTAGCTCCTTTCCCGTTGTTTGGTCTTGACCTTTTCCGGGTTCTCGACCATGTGTTTCAGCCTTCTGTACTCAGCCTCAGAGGCTACCTTTACCTTCCCAAGTGTCTTGCATGTGATGCACGGGTACCAGATACCATCACGCCAGAAGCCAATCTGGCCCTTACACCTGGGGCATTCCTTCTCAAGTCTCATAGGCCCTCCTATCTCACCTTCTTCAGGATTAGTTGGGTACCGTTGGCCTGCCTAATGACAAGCTCAGTGATACCAAAGTTATGAAAGAATCGTGGGTTGATCTCTGGGAACATGTTAAGAAGCTCAGACTGCGTTGTCAGAGGATTCTTCTGGGTGTTACCCTCATGATCAATGACGATATAGCGCCACAGGTCGCTCATTCCTGCTGCTATTTCCCGGTGCATCTCAAGGATGTCTACTGGCATTAGTCCCTCCCTTTATCCAAGATTTTGCGTAGCATACCTTCGACCTTGGCGTAGGCATCCTTCTTGCCTGCAGCCCTGGTCATCTCACAGAACTTGTACGGGTTGTCCTTTCTGGTCCACCAGAAGTGCCTAGCATCTTTCACGTACTGGTATAGGTCCTCAAGCATAGCCTCTTTTTTGCGCCTTCCATCAATCTTGAATGGCTTGGGCTGTTTGGCGTTATCCCTGAGGCTCTTAACCTTGGCCTCACGGCTCCATACGCCACTTTCAAATCCTGACTTTACCATGTCTACTCCTTTTGTTAATGGTTTATAATACAAACAGTAACATCCGTATAAAGGACCAGGTCCTCACTCTGGCCCTTTACGCTGAGGTTACTATTCCACTTCAAATCCTCCTTGCTCCAGTGCTTTCTCAAAGTTGTAGCCGTGGCACTGACCAAAACTTTGACCACTGATAGGCGCACCGTCCTCAAATGCTCCGAATACCATCGTTTCCGGTCCCCTATCAAAGGTGTAGTTCGCACTCACTGCTACAAAGCAGGTCTCGTAGACCTCCCCATCAAAGTCTTGGTAGCCTACGGTGATCGGCTCATCCAGTTGGTACAGCCGTGCATCTCCCTGGTAGATACCAGTGGTAGCAAGGTCCTTGATGAATCTTGCAACGTTTGCCATCTCTACTCCTTTCTTCTGATAAGCGTTTGTCAGATGTTATTACCCTGCCTTCTGAACGGTTACAACAAAGAACCCAGCGGCATTCTTAACAGTGAAGCCGCCAACCACCTCTTTAACTTCCACCTCAGGTGGTAGTGGGGTCCCGGTCTCCAGTGCAGCTATGAGCGCACGGGTGAAGACCACCCTAGCCTTTTCTATCTTGTTCAGAGCCTTAAGCGCTTGTGCTTCGCTCATTCTTACCACCTCCTTTCCCTTGGTTAATGGTTCAAGGATCAGGAAAGACACGCACCTTCTACGATACGGTGCAATCAGCCTTCCCATCACCTTCAAGCATCAACCTCCTTCCTAGAAGTCGTCGTAATAAGCCACCTCACCGAAAGGCGGCTCAAAGCGCTGGTAGTGAGGCATGTCAACGATGATCCACAGTACTGGTATATTGGGGGGTGTTTCCGGGAACTTGCTGCACTCCCCATCAGTCATGTAGATTATGCCTACTGGGTCTTCTTCCTCACTGTCTTCCACAGCGTAGAAGCCAGGTCGAAAGTCAGTGCCGCCTCTACCCTTAGCACTGATGTTATCCCAATCGGTGTACTGGTCGAGTTCCTCAATGTGACGCACCTCAGTGTCAATGTGGTACAGGTCAATCTTTACACCTGGGTGGGCCTCAAGCAACCCGTGAGTCTCAGCCGCTATGTCAGCAACCTGAGAGTCAGTGACGCTACAGGATGTATCCCAGAAGATCGCCACCTTGCCTATGTCCAGGCTCTCAAGCGCTGGCATGAAGAAGCCAGTTGAGGAGTAACGTGGGTTGGGCTTGCTGAAGTTGTAGTCATCCTTTACCTTTTGGCTTACCAACCGGGCCAGAATCTCATTCCAGGGCAGCTTGGGATCGCTAATGTCAGTGAGGAGTGTTTCAACGAACCCAGGTACCTCTCCTTGCAGCTTACGGGCTATCTGAGCCGCTTGTTGAGTGGCTATGTCCCATTTCTCAGCCTCAGCGTCAAGCTCCTCCTCAGTGGCCTTTCCGCTATCTCCTGGGAGGTCTCTTACACCGTCCCATCCTTGATCGCTTCCAGCCTCTTGTGGATCGCTCTCAGGTCCTCCACTCGACTTGCCGTGTGACCCTCCAGCATCCTCATCACCTGGCTGTTGGCCCCCTCCAGGGCTATCACCCGGTTCCTCAGGCGAACTATCTCCTCCTCTCTCGCTTCCAGCACCGTCATCCTGCTCAGAAGACGGTCCACCGCTTCCTGATTCCTGATCGCTTCCGCTTCCAGTGCCGTCACCCTTGTCCCCATCCTTTCCATCCTCAGATGAATCATCCTTGTCACCTCCTTTGTCCTCTTCCTGCCTCTTGGCTTCCAAGTGGCTATAAGCCTCTTCCACTGCCATGAGGGCAAATTTACGATCAAGTAGAACTCCTTCCAGCATGTCGAAGTTCCCGTCCTTCAGCATCCAGTTGAGGACGTAATCACATGCCTGGTTCCACAGTTCCGGGTCCCGGTCACCTCTTCTGAGGTGATGACCTAACATCGGGTGACCCACCTCATGAGCCGCCACAAACTTACGTTGGCCCTTGGTACATCCCATGATAAACTCCGGGTTGAAACCGACGCTTACACCATCTACCCATGCTGTCTTGCAGGTAGGATCAGCGAACCATTTCAACTTGAAGCTGAGGTAGCCCAAGGATGGATGAGTAGAGACCAACCCGGCTCTCGCCTCTTCCATAGCTCTTTCCGCTTGTTCAGCTATGTTCATATCCAACTCCTGTTAAATGGTTATTATTTGATGTTCCTAAGTCTCCTATGAATACCCAGTAGCCTGGGATTGCCGCTAGATGCAGCGCCACTGGGCATCGAAGAAGTCTCAGAAGTAGCCGTCCAGCTTCTTCAAGATGGACTCAGCTTCCTTTGCCGCACGTTTGCGGCCCTCCGGGTCCTCTCTCAGCATAGCCGGGTCCAGCCGACCAACTGAACTGAGAACCGCTTTCCTCATCTTCTCAAGCTCCGGGTCATCTTCCAGGTTGAGCATCGGGAGTATCTCACACTGTTTGACCACGTTGCCAATTAGGCTATCTCTGAAGATCGCATCGGCCTTGCCAAGCTTGTCTACAGCGTGTTTGATCACGTCATAGAGCCGCTGCCATGCCTCTTTCATGGAGCTTGCCAGCAACTCACGCTCTCTCTCAGCCGTCTTGGCGGCTAGGTCCTGAACCTGCTTTGCACTCAGGTTTACCCGCCAATCGTCAGAGCCTGCCAGAGGTTGATAGCTTACGTTGAACCTGAATTTGCCTCTGATTACAGCAGGATGCGGGTAGTCGTCCTTCTTGAACATGCCACCCAAGCGCTCTTTGGCTCTCTCAATCAGCCTGGTGTAACGTGCCAGGAAGACTTCCACCTCAGCCCAGTAGGCTTCCTCCAACTTGCCCATCTCAGTGGCGTAGTTCTCATAGTTGGTAGCCTTCAGGATCGTGATGCCTTTTCCCCAGGGCAAGGTGTTGGCGTAATGGAAGGTGTAGCAGTTGTTCCGGGCTGTTTCGATAGCCTTGATAGCGGCTTTCTCAACCAGCAGCTTATTGAACCTGCCAGCCTCTTTACCCTCAACGCCAAAATCCTCATGGATGCGCTTTGTCACTGCCTTGTCGAACTTCCTAGCAGACCAGCAGCTAATGTTCAGCGCAACCGTCATAGCCTTTTCACGTAAATCTGTTTTGATAATCATGACATTCTCCTTTTCCTCTATGTTGTTGTTATTACATACCAAAAACCACCTATGAATACCGTCGGCTTTGTGTCATTGTTGGTCCAGCCCAGCCCTCTCACGGTGGAGCGGTTGTAGCGGGTCCTCACGGCTGGCAATGTTGCCCACCGACGGCATCGAAGAAGGTTTCTAGTTGTGAAGCTCCGGGTTAGCTGAAGCCCAGGTGATGTAGCCAGTGGTGTTCTTAAGCTCCTCATCACGCTTGGTAGCAGTGCTAACCAGCAACTTCTGGAACTCACGTCCCTTGATCCGGTTGGCGAAAGTCATGATGTTGTTGAAGTTCGCATCAGTGGCATTCTCAGCCAGTGCCAAGCAGAGGACGTAGAGAACGTCATGATCGGTTGGAACGTCCACGTCATCAGGTGCCTGGATGACCACTGTTGGGTCAACCATGCGGTCTACCATGTCCTCAAAAGCCAGGTACTCAGTGGCCCAGCCCTCACCAACGGCACCAGCTATCATTACCCGTTTCACCTCAGCCGGGAACCCGGCATCAATGACGGCTGCAGCATTAGCCACGGTCCTTGGTGATGGAGTATTGACCATGTCCTGGGATGGTTGGAAATCGTGAAGCAGCTTTGGTCTACGGGCAATGAAGGCTCTCACAAAGCGGTTGAGACCCTCCTCTTCAGCCCATTCTAGCCAAGCATTCACGTCGCATTCCAGGCCAACGATTGAGTGCCAGCGTGATTTCACTGGCTCCAAGATGCCTTGCACCGCTGCCATGTCCTCTCTTCTATTGGTAGCACCAACGAAGATGACGTGATCGCTGAGGTTGTGACCGTTGATGCGCTTGCCCAGGATTAGCTGCATTGCAGCCGCCTGAACCGCTGCGCTGGCTTGGCCCAGGTCATCAAGAAATACGATGGTAGGTGTATCGGCATCAATCATCTCTTGAAGCTCCTTGAAGGGCAAGAACACGGCTTTACCGTTCACCAGGCACGGCAATCCTTTGAAGTCAGTGGGATCGCTCACAACCGGGTGCATGATGATCACGTTGTAGCCCAGCTTTGCTGCCGCCTGCAGGACTAGAGCGGTTTTACCTACGCCTGGAGCGCCTACCAGAAGCAACTGCAAGCGGTTCTGGAACGCTGTTACCAGCGCCTTGAACATCTTGGCGGGTGTCAAGCTGGGGACGCTCTTTCTCTTGATCTTTCTCCGATTACTCATGATTCTCTCCTTATGATAATGGTTTATCAGTTGTTCTGAACATCCAACCAGGCTCACGCCTGGTCCTTTCCTTTTAGATATTGAGGTCCTTTTTGAGGTCGTAGATAGCTTTTGAGATGTTGTTAAGCTGCACTCTCACTGCGTTTGTGGCGATTGAGACTTTGGTGCAACCTACTCTCTGGGCCTGCCAGAAGTCAGTGGAGATAGCGTTGAAAGCCTCCCTGATATGCTCGTCAGCCCTTGCTACGTCCTCAACTACGGTCTCTCTGGTCTTCCTGGGGATCAGTGATGACATGGTTTTTTCCTCCTTAGCAGTAACAGCCAGTGTCAGAGTGGATGTAGCGCCTGCAGGTATCGCAAAAGGTTGGATCAAAGTCATTCATCTTAACGCTGTAGCCGACCTTGTAGTCCTTTACGAACCCACCAGCGTGGAGGTCCTGAAGCTCTTTGAGGAGCCTTGAAGCCTTGGTGTATGGGCTATCCTCCGGTTGGGTCTCGTTCTTGTGCATTGCTCTGCCACAAGTGAAACAAATGACTCCAACCGCTCCATGTACCTCATTGGGGACCACGTTGAGTTCCCAGCCACATCCTCCACAAATCCATGCTACGTAATTGATCATGATTTCCTCCTAGACCTTAGTGTTTATGGGCATCTTTCGCCCAGGTTATGAGCCTAGTTGGATATTCAGGTGGAGAGAAAAAGGAGTTGACCGACAAGTGCCAAAAGCTCGCTACGCCTCTCCTGACGTGCGAATACGCTGTTTGGAACAGTTGTCTGATTGTCTTGGGGCTTTCCTTAGAAGGTCCGACGGTCCCGGCCCTGTTTGCCTGCCTCTCTCCACCATGATGCCAGAGTCAGGCTACTTGGTTGCGGGTCATCGTTGTGTTATCAGCCTTGCCTGTACCGGGGAGCGGCATTCCCCTGAAATCCTCCGCTGCTGTCTCAGCCCTGGTCCGTCCCGGTCATCAGTGGTTGGTCATCGTGTAGCCGGGGATGCTCTCGCCTGGGCTGTCTTAGCTTCGGTGGGTTGCTGCAGGCTCCGTCTAGTCCCGTATGCAGCCCTGTATGGTCTCTCGTTGCTCCTTGTTGAGGTTGCGGTTGATGTTGCGGTCCTGTACGTGGTCTTAGTATCCCAAAACCGGGAACGATAGTCAACAAAATAATGCACCAATAGTAAAATAGTTGTAAACCCGCTCTATCAGTGCATCTACGGTGATTGAGAATTTCCCCTATTATATAAAGGATAGGATGAGTGTGATCAAGTGTGATCCTCAGCGCTACTTAGGATAGCTTTAAGTGACGGTAAATACTCAGGAAATATGCTATAATGGAGCTAGAATAGGGCAAAAGGACAAAGGATAAGGAAATACCCATCGGGCTTGCTGCGGCAGGCCCTTTCTAGTTGAGAGTGGCACACTCTCCCACACCCAGTAACCATGCGGGTTTATGTCCCATTGACCCATGTGACCCTGACCCGTTACCATCGTATAAACGCTTATGAGGTGAGCGTATGCAGCAGTGGGCGCTGTGAGGGCTACGCACACACACGCATGTGTGTATAATAAAAAGGTAGTACACCCCCCTCCACCCCCCACCTTGACCCCGCCTACCACCCATATATATATAGAGATAGGGTCCCATTAAGCGTCTTGCCCAAAAAAATTTTTTATTATTTTTTAGGAGTATGTATATGACTACCACAGCAAACACACAAGTTCCACAACAGACTCAGACTGGTAGACAGCGAATGCTAGAAGAGATTCGTAGACGGCTTGAGGAAGAGCGCAAGCGTAAGAAGAAAGGCAAATATGAGGCCCCAGCTAGGGTTGGGGGACCAACAAGGTTAAACAAGTAGATGCCGTAGTAGCTCTAACTAGGCAGAGCATGGGTCTTGTAAACCTAAGGTTGTCAGTTCGATTCTGACCTACGGCTCCAGAGGTATGGATTATGCGTGAAAAATATCACTACCATTATTATTGTGGAGAAACTCCGGGGTATCCAGAAGAGATACCCTACCACACCACAGGGGTAGTATATCCATATGGAGCGGAGCCTGACTGTAAATCAGGTGCTATTATAGCTCACTAGGTTCGATTCCTAGCTACCCCACCAACTGTGAGGGTAGCTTAAGTAAAGCGCTTCGGTTGTGGCCCGAAGAGATAAGGGTGCAAGTCCCTTCCCGCACCCCAAGGTAAAATTACACATAGGAGGTTAGCATGAAGTGTGAACTAATTGACATGGGACACACCAAGGTCCTAAAATTCACTGATGGAGAGCTTAGTGTATCCACCTCCCTATCGGAATCTGAGTACGGCACCCTAGACGTGCATGATGGTGCAGCCCTGTTAATTGACAGGCTAACCGACATGTTAGGCATCACGGAGTGGGACGAGAAGAAGGAAGAGGACATCAAGAAGCACCCATGTAACTGTGATAAGTGTGTAGAACTGCGCTGCAAGTGTAATGAGGGACCCAAGGCAGAGCTTATATCAATGGGGGTATTATGATTTGCTGTGCGATTGACTGCACTGAGTGTACTGAGTGTATGGAGGGTTCGTGCATAGCCAAGTGCAACCCACGTATACAGTTAGACAAGGAGCTATGTAATGGCTGCAAAGCTTTTCGACCTGACAGATTATCGAAGAAGGAAGCCCGTAGGCTCAAGGTCGAGGAGCGGAAGAGAAGCAGAAATTTTTGACATAGCGGATGCCCGGAGAATGAGAGCGGTACGTAAGTCTGCAGAGTCCCTTAAGGGTAGGGGTTTCCCAGACGACCTGAATTTCGGCCCGGACGAGCCAGACCCTATGCTAGACGAAGCCATGGAACAAGCTATGATGCGAATGATCTTCGGGGAAGATATTGACCTAGAAGACGAGTGATCTATGGCATGGACAATAGACCCGGAAACGGGTAAGCTAGTGAGGGTGGACATCCCAACTGAACCTCCACCTGGACACTATAAGGTGGTCAACATATTTGTCAACAAGGACACAGGTAAGCTAGTTATTTATTTTGACGACGAGACATAGGGGGTAGCAATGGCTATTCAAGTAATGACGCTTGACCCCAACGCCCAGTCATACACTGGTGATGAGATGATAACCGCTATCGACGGTGCCACAGGCTCATTCACAAGGGAAGACCTGCTTGACCAGGACCTGATGCGGATTGTTAAGACTTCGCCAGCTAGTGGGAAGTTCAACGTTAAGAACATCCAACGTGACGCTACCGGGCAGCTTGAGGTCGAGTACGACGACGTACCTGAACCGTAAGACTACAGGAGGGGATGACAATGGAACTAGACCAATTCAAAGAGTGGTTTGACGAGTGCTTGGAGGAGTACTTAGAAGATACCAGAAGCGTTTATGAGAAGATTAAACCCTACCTCCCCCACGCAATCTGTGTGCTTAGTGGTGGCGTTATTGGGTTCCTTTTGAGTCTTTTCATAATCCTCTAAGGAGACATCGTGCTAAAACGAGTGCGTCATTTTATCTTAGGGTTATTTTTGATGTGGGCGTTACTGTGTGGCTGTGCCGCAGTAAACGCCAAAGCCGTTGAGGCTATACCTGAACAGACAGAGTCTGTGCCTCACAACATCATGCACTTCTACAACGACACTCCGTTCACAGTTACCTACACGATAGCCAGAAGAACAATAGTACCGTTTTACCGTGACAGAGAGCGTGTTTACTCAGGAGAAGTAGATAAGTACAGTAATCTATCCTTCTATCACCCGTGCGGGTCATACATTATAGTGATTATGATGAACAGACACTTCGCATTCCATCCATATCAGATAACCGACAGTAAACCCACACGAATAACACTTAGACTTAACATTCCGATGTATAGGGCAGATTACCATGGGACCGGACCAAATACTTACCACCTGGTTAAACCTGGATCAAGTGTGGGAGATGGGCCTTGAGGTCCTACTGGTCTGCGTACTAATTTTTTTCGTATTGAGACTAAAAAAGCCTTGACTTTATTCGCCTGGGGAGTATAATAGAAACATGAGCGAGGACAAGTACTCAGTAGAGAAGACTTACAGGGTAGTGAGATTAGCCCTGTGCGGATACTCAATGAGTGTTCCGTATCGTGAAGATGATGGCGGCATCAGTTGTAGACAGATTCACTACGAGAAGATTGACTTCGGTGGGAAGCTGTACCTGTGTGCCAAGGATCACCAGGAGCGAGTGATCTACATTGATACTCATGCACTGGAGGACAGACTTGAGAAAAGCAGTGGCTGACGTGGGAAGTACGAGGGTAATCGGGGACGTTATTAAAGAGAATCCACTAACCACCTTAATACAGATCGAACCTGAGTCCCTCATTAAAGTTATCCGTACTTACTTCATGGAGAACGGAATTTCCCTAACCGAATACTGGGAGTATTTAAAATCCATGGGGATCAAGCGAAACGGGCGTACTAAGCGCCACAACCTCAAGCATAGGGTGGTCAAGATATGAAGGGCATATATAAGCACAAGCACATGACAATAGAAGAGGTTATGAAGCGTATAGAGTATGTCAGGCATGTTGGGAATTATGGCAATGTGATATATTGGGCTAACATCCTAAGGGAGAAACTCCGTGAACGGCAAGAAAGCCAAGATACTCCGCAAGATAGCATACAGGAAAAACTCCGTGATGAAGTACGCTTGTAACCGGGAGTACAGGATGGTAAAGTCCCCCGGTCAGCACAAGCATCCTTTTCCAATGACAATCATAGCCGATGACGAGCGATTCCTCTATCAGGCTCTGAAGGGAAGGAGATACCCGCCTGATGAAATTGTGTTGGATTAAGTGCAGAGAGTGTAACGTGGAGATGGACGTGACAACCTTTAAGGGTTGGTTATCAGTCACCCCATGCTCATGCTGCAGGGTCCGGTGGAGATTTTTAAAGTGGTTTAAGAAGGTCATCAGGAGAAGATAATGCCATACTATGAATTTGAGTGTGATACCTGCGGGAAGATTCATGAGAAGTTTTACAGGGTTATCCCAAGGGTTACCCCGCTTCATACTGAGATAGAGTGTGACCAGTGTGGTGGACTTACAGCTAAGAAGGTTGTGTCCGTGTCATCGTTCCACTTGAAAGGAGTGGGATGGGCTAAGGACGGCTATGACGGGAGCTACCAGGATGGCTCCAAGGTAGTTGACTTTAACGAATCACCATAAGGAGTGATGATGGATTTCGCATGTGGTCATTGTGTTTGGTACAGGGCAGCTAAACCCCCACAGGGGACAAAGGCCCCGAAGGTTGGGCGTGGCTACTGTACGTATAATCCACCCGCTGTGTTTCCGATGCCAGTCCCAAGGCAGAATAAGATTCAGGCACTGGGACAAGAGCCTACACAGCCCGACATCTTACCACTAATGCTTCGCCCAGTAGTTGAGGAGAACGAGCCTCAGTGTGGCTTCTTCTACCCAAACGATGAAGTTCGGGACCTGTTAGACAAAGAGAAGATAGCGGCATGTGAGGGTAGTTGCGAGGACTGTAACTGCAAGGAGGAGTCCGATGGGAGTTAGTTGGTGGCATAGTTTCCCGACATCACCACCCCTTGACGTAGAGGCAGAGAGGCGCTACAAGAGGGCAGAGTCCAGATTGACCGATGTAGTTTTTCTAGGTGCGTGTGACCTAGCTGGTATTGAACCCACTCGCAGACAGGCAAGAAAATGGAACAATGGGAAGGGTTTGGCCCTCCGTCACAAAAACCAGGCGAGGAAGCTTCTGTAAGTAGTTTCCATGTTGTTCATAACCTAAAGTACGTAGAAGGATGGCAAATCTTTTGTACCGATTGTAACAAGCCGTGTCATACGACAATGAGCTTCTACCCGTGTCTTGGCAGGTTTATGATTGACCGAATTAAGTGTAGGCTTGGGTGCGGGAAGCGCTGGGTGTTCAAGCCAGATTGCGAGAAGCCAGTATGTCACTAAGTGAATATGACGAACAAGGTCGCTGCATCTCTACAGAGATTGTAGTGGTTATATGCTCCCCCTCACCGGGGGGTGCGGTTGACCCCTCTACCAGAAGGGAATACAAGCTTTTTTGTACTGCCTGTCAAAGCAGGCGCTTTTATGAAGGTGAAGACCAAGAAGAGCTATACTGTGTAGGTTGTGGAAAAATTTCTGGTATGGAGGAAAGGGATGAAGGAGACCTTTGTTGAACCTAATGTGGGTCAGGAAAGAGGCCCAGGTGAACCACAGTCTGATAAATCATGTGACGATTGTTTATATTTTGATAGGTGTTTAGCAACCGACGAACCGTGCGGTGTTTGCTACGAATCGGCTGACAAATTCAACTGGGAGAAATCGAATGGAGATGTTCAACCTGGAGAAATGGAATCTTCAGACTATAGAGTCTGTGAAACATGCCCTGGATAAAGCTGACGCTGCGTGTGTAGGGTACTGCCTGCTTTTCATGAACTATATTGACAGTGAAGTGATAGAGTGGAAGTACAAGCCATACTTGGCCTTTGATCCGAAAAACCCCCCACCTGAGAAGGATAGGAAGAGACTTGAAGAGATATTTGACAGATTTGGTGAGTTGGCTCAAACGATTATGTCAGGGGGAGCAGATGCCAGAAGACACTGAAATTACGATTGCAGATGTGTGCTGCTACATGAAGAAGCACATAGAATGCCCATTGTGTAAAAACTCAGGGAAGGTTATGCTCTCTCAGGGGAATGGTGACCATTTGTGGAAGCACCCAAGACCTTGCCCTATCTGCCGTGGAGTTGGCATGATTCACCAGAATCACATTCCAACGATGGAAGAGATAGAGTACAAGATGATGAACTACTTCAAATTTAAATAATAGACGTTTATAGTCAGTCTTAGGGACTATTATAGACCCTGTCTTAAGTAGTATATATACTACATAAGATGGGGTTTTTTATTGGAGGATCACATGGCAAAGAGTGACAACATACAGGCACATACAGATAAGTATGTTCTCCTTGGCGCACTAGATAAAGACACGGACGAGATAAAGCCTCTTGATATGGAGGACCTTACCGGAGGTCTAGCTGTAATACAGTATGTTTGGAATACCACCACCCTCCAATGGGAGAAGATGGTTCAACCCATGATCTACGCTGATGACCTCACCGTGGAGATGGGTGATATTGAGAAGCTGCTTGCCGCCAATTATTGGAAGGAACAGCGGTTTGAGTTTTCTGGTAACAACCCGTTATATAAGGGTTTTCACACTACTATTGGGGCGGCAACTTCAGATACTAACTGGTTTGTTTGGAAGTTTACCTTTACGGGGAACAACCCAACTCGCATCCAAGGACCGATAGTAGGCTCATGGGATGGTAGAGCCGCAATGGGGTGGTAAGATATGGCTTTGACAATAGCGTGGGAAGGCACTGGCGTAATTGCCAACTGTGATGGACTATCTGACTCTGCAGGTGGTACGTGGACTGAGGTTGGTGGTGGTGCCATAGAATACGGACAGGATGCCTACCTGACAGGGAGCGGATGTATAGCGGGTGCCTATTCAAATAAGACTGGTAGACAGCAGTACGCACTATCATCTGCATTAGACTTTGATACTGGTGGGAATGAAGAGGGTCAGTTCCTTTACATCTGGATTCAGACATCTACAATTTACCTCCATGAGACAATAACAAACGGTGGATTGACTGTTTGTTTTGGAACATCTGCTGGTGCTGACTTCCGCACGTTTATGATTGCGGCTGGAGATGCAACCAATGGATGGACTGGTGACTGGAAGTGCTTTGTTATTGATCCAACAAAGCCTGGGACTGTGTCTGATAGCGGGTCTTTTGACGTTGGAAATATCAATTATATTTGGGTTGACCTAGATATAACCGCACTTGCCAAGGGTAACAATATCTTAATTGATATGATGTCTGTTGGTAAAGGGCTTAGGGTTACTGGAACATCAACCACACCATGGTCAGACATAGTATCCTACTGTACTGACTACTCAAATAGGGCCTGGGGGTGCGTTCAGGAAAGGGAGGGCATATACTATGTGTACGGCACCATCTGGTTCGGTGAGGATGGTGTTGTGGCTGCGGCTCAGTCTTTTACTGAAACCGCTGGTCCAATCATTAAATTCGGGACATCTGAGTACTACTATAGTTCCGCATGGGTCATATCACACCCAAGTACCTACGCTGGTATTGTCATAGAAGATGACTCAAGCTATACCACTACCTTTGATGACGGTGTGCTGGTTGGCACCGACGGTGGTCGTGATGGTAGTACATTCATTGGTCATGATGATCTTTCTGTGGCGATTGACTTGTACGGTGGTAGCAACGCAAGCTCACTAACTAGGCTGTACGGCACTCAGTTTAGCAACATCTCTGGCGGTATAAACATGGGGGACGATGCCCAGCACTTATTTTATGGTGGGTCAGTTACCAGGTGCGGCACGTTTGACCCGGTTGGCGCACCAATTATACGAAACGTAGACTTCATCAACTGTCAGCCATCCCAAGGGGCGCTTAAGTGGAATAGTAGTATAAACGTACAAAAATGTAACTTTATCGCCAACGCTGATACTGGCGCTGCTGGTATTGATATTTGGGCTGCGGGTACCTATGGATTTACTGACTTGTACTTTTCAGGTAACCTCTACGACTTATTCATTGTAGGCTCACTTGCCACATTGGTTGACCAATACGCTCCCACAGAGGATGGTGACGTAGATGTTTATAGCGGTTCAATCACTAGGGTTGCACAGCAATTTACTGCTACAGCAGGTCAGCTAACACACGCCTCATTTAGTATTAGAAAACAGGGTTCACCTACTGGAAGCGTATACATAAAACTGTATGCAAACTCCGGGGGAGCGCCCACTGGCACCGCACTAGCCACAAGTAAAGCTTACGACATAGCTGATCTAACCACGTCTTTTGACATGGCTGAGTTTGAGTTTATAGACGAGTACACCCTGGTAGCAGCTACAGATTACCACATATCAGTGGAGTACACTGGTGGAGACTCCTCCAACAGGCTTGAGGTTGAATATCTAACCGCTGGGTCTGGTAGCGAGACCTGCAATACATACGTTAGCTCATGGTCAAGCCAGACCTACGATTGTAGGTTCTTTGTCAATAGGGACGGGTACGTTAAGATTAACGCTACCGATTCCAACCCAGCTACCTATACTATGCAGACACAGCCCAAGGGTTCTGTTAATATAGTAAACTCCGTGAACCTGACAATCACGGTAAAAGACGAAGCTGGCGTGGTAATACAGGATGCACAGACATCAATATACACCGATGATGCAAGCAGAACAGAGTTAATGAACGAAGATACAAGTGCCTTGGGCATAGCTCAGGCATCATATAACTATGTGGGAGATCAGGATATAGAGGTTAGGGTGAGAAAGGCTAGTGGGGGAACGAACTACGTTAACTTCTCTACCCTTGGAAAGATAGAATCTGGGGGGTACACTCTTAGTGTTATTCTAAAAGAGGACCCTAACAACGCAACTTAATGGAGGTAAACGATGGCAGCTAAAAGTCCAGACACAACAATTCTCAGCGGTGACGTTGGCGTATGGTGGTTATCCAACAACCGCAGTAAGATGCTGACCTGGGAGGGGTCAAGCGGAACGTACACCATAAACCAGCTATACTCAGCTATGCAGAACTTGCAGGATGAGCCTGATCAGTCTGATGACGGCACCTGCTTCTTCGCAGATACCCCGGTTGAGTATACCATCGGTAAGATTGACTCTGGTGACAATGATCCGTTTTACATCACCTTTGAACTGATGGAGAGAATCACCGGAGGCTCATTAAGAACCAACGGCTGGTTACGTGCCACTGGCACAAACACTGGAATTGTCATAGTCAAGGGTACTAATACAAACATGGCTGACATAGACCTTGGCTACACTGTCACTGGCGCTACGACAGGGAGCGGAACGCTCTTGGAGGTTATCAGTGATGGTGTAGATGAATACCTTGTGATTCGCCCGGACTCAAGTGCTGCTGGAGATGCGTTTACCACTGCCTCTCAGGTGATCACATCAACTGAGGCTTCCGCTCACACCTTCACTCAGGGTTCAGATAGCAATACCTCTGGTGAGATGATCTGGGCCAACCTGTACTCCATTGGTAACATTGATCCTGAGGTACACCTCTACGTTTACCAGGGTGCGAGGTTAACAACAGATGCCAGTGCCAGACTCTACAGTATTAACAGCACATCCCTGGATTACTGGGCAAACGGACACTTCGATATATGTGTTCCTATTAAGGAGTATGACTCAGCAACCTGGGCTGTAATTGACGGTGGAAAAATGAGGGTCTTTGGTCGCAAGGGTGGTGATCTATTCTCAAGCTTTGAGGTCTCGACCTCAACCACCTCAGGTGGTAGGAACCCAATTCCGCTTCAGACTTCTCTCGACCTTGACGCTGGTTATTCGGCTGACTCAGGTAGGGGTCACGGTACAAAAAAGATTTCAACTGGTGCTTGGACTGGAACGTTTGTTAATGGTGAGGTTATCCAGCAGGCTACCACCTTAGCCCGTGGTATCATAGACCTCACGAACTCTACGGTAAACTCTGAGATTGTGTATTGGCCTATTACCAAGGATGCGGTTGGTGGTGAACTTGCGGCTTTTAATAACACTTCTGCCATCACAAGTCAGGGCGCTGGGTCAGGTTCGGCTACTGCAACTGGCTCCCCGGCAGATGACGGTCCCGCTGCTTCTGGGTGGTTTACTGGCTCAGGTGTGCCAACCATTCTATTTCAGAATGCGGTTGCCGACATCGACAACGATACGGTTGACGAGCATTACGGCATAACTATTGACTGTAACCAAAATCCCCTGACAGAGGTTTATCAGTGGTTAAAATACATTTGCCAGTTCGGTCAGGGGACTGGTGGTGTTATAGAAACCGCTGAATCAGGAGTACAGGGCGAGGAGTACGAGGGTGGTACAGCATACTTCGGGTACTCAGGTATGACTGGTACCATCGGTGAGGGTGAGTCTGTGACTCAGCAGAATACTCTAGCCACTGGCGTAATCATCTCTCACGACACCACAAATGATGTTGTTCTTCTGCGTTCTACTAGGGGATCGTTTAATGCTAGTGACACCATTGACGCAGACGATGACTCAGATACGTTTACCCCGGACGAGGCTGGTAACTTTGCTGCTTCCGTTGCTGCCCCGTTAGGGACATTCGCTGGTGGGACCTTCTTTGGTGCAAGGGGCGCTCTCCTGATTGATTATAAATCTACTGATGAGAACTCCTTCATCCTTGTTGACATAGAGGGTACCTCAAGGCAGCGTCCAACGTCTATCGTTATTGAGGTTACCAACGTATGGGGTAACGCAAGAACTAATGACGATGCCGACCTAGTTGCTGTATACCCACTGACTGGTTCAGGCGGGGACATTGATAAGGACCCGACAGACGCTGTGTACGCAATGAACTGCGTTGGCGGTGAGGCCATTGGTGATACAAGCCTTGATTGCTCAGGCACTGGTATTCCTGTTTGGTCACCATCTGTAGGGCGCATAGTTTTGATTGATAACAGCGACCAGAATAAGGAGTACGTCATAAGGTATTCCTCATATGCTTCCGGTGTTTACACACTGGCTAACATAGACATTGCTACTCTTACTGGTGGTACAACGACAACTCTGCAGGAGACTGGTGCTTTTACCAATGCCCAACGTGGTGATTTGGTATATAACCATGATCTTGACGAGGTTAGTTACATCACAAAGATAACTGATAACGATAACTGCACAATATACCCAGCCTTTTCGGGGTCACCTATTGGTGACCACATTGAAATTAACTGTGTGCCAATAGCTGTTACATCTTCTGATGACTGTTATAACTGTGTCATCCATGAATATCCGACGGCTAGTTCCTCAAGTGCCTCACTGGTGTACCCAGGATCAGCATTCTACTTCAGGGTTAAGGTGAGGAATACCAGGGAGACAGACCTTGTCAACGGTCCAATAAAACCATACAGTTCTGATGGTTCAACATCTGGTACTGATCAGTCAATCCCGACTGTTCGGACCATAGATACCATCATAACATAAGGAGCGGCTATGCACAGCATTGAGGGATTGGAGCGAGGTATAGAACATGCGAAGGAAAACATAAAGACATTTGAAGAGGCTATCAAACAGGAACGTGCAACCATTAGCAAGTTCTACGAGATGATTGACACCCTCAAGCAGAAGGAACGTGAAGCAGAGGCTGCAAGACGGCTGGAGGAACAAGTAAATGCCGATATTAGTAGATTATTACACTGAGGTCATTTATATAACGAGTCCCACAACCACTGTTACCGTTCAGGAATTAGTAGATGCAATAAGAGCCGCTGAGGACACACCTGAGGGTATAGCTTTTGGTGGTCAGGTGGCTACACTCCAAGATGCGGTCACTGACGCTGAGGGTAAGGTTGAACTTGTATCAGGAGTACCTGGTGGCATCACAATGACTCTACATGCTGACTGGTATATTGAGTTTTGGGACGGTGTTAACCTTGGTACCGTTAAGGATGGTAACGTTGCTGGTGGTCTTAGCAGCAGGCCAGTAAGGTGTGAGGTTGGTTCTGCGGATACAGCACTGCAGTTGGGTGCAGTTGACACCACAATCGTTGGTGGTGGTGGTGGACTAACACAGGAACAGGTAGCTCAGGCTGTGTGGAACGCACAGAGGGCTACCTACAACCAGGTTGGGTCATTTGGTGAATGGCTCCAGAGCTTACCATTAATAGGGCATTTGATTGCCTTGGTGAAAGGATTGTAGATGTCACTACGGTTTGCTATTATCAAGCATATCAAGACTTTAATTGGCAATAACTACGAAGATGTTGTTTACGAGTACCACGAAGACAAGGTTCACGACGAACTCCTGTACCATTTCATGAAAGAACTTCCTCACAAACGTTTGAGACAAGTTTACAACAGTGAGGAGATAGCAGAGGCGTTTGAGAAAGCGTGGGTTAGAACGGTAGAGGAGTTTAAGAAGGTAACAGTAAAAATTTTTTAGGAGGTATTAATGGCACTTTACGCAATTACAGACAAGGTAATAAGGGGTACTCCGACTGCTGCTGCTGCAGAGGCAGAGACATATCTGCAGACAATAGACAATACGAAGACCTTATATTACTTTGGTGTTGTTGGTGACAGCAACTTTGTTACCTACATAATTCTACACGAAGCATAGGAGATACTGATGCCCAATTACATTATCACAGACAAAGTCATCCGTGGTACGCCAACTGAAGTAGCTGCTGCTGCTGAAACCTATCTTGAAACGATAGATGACACGACGCAGACCATAGTTGACATCAGTGTTGTTGGAGACAGCAATACCGTTACCATGATAATCCTCCACAAAGACACCGTGTAGGGGGTTACTGTGAGACAGCCTAAGAAGCAACGAAAAGATGGTGGTATGCAGACACACAGGCAGGTCGAGAGACTCCGTGTCAAGGAGATACTTGGTGATGTCTTGGACCTGGTAGTCACTGCTACCTCAGCGACTCAACTGCGGAAGGTTCTTAACTCAGCCTCTTGGCAGATAAAGAGGGCTATACTTGTTGAAGCCCTAGAGTTGGGTCATATCGAACGTGCAAACAACCTAGCCACTCAGATTCTGAATCTCACTGAGGTCAAGGAGAAAAAGGTCTCCGGTCATATCGGTGTTGACATTAATGAGAACATTCAGGTACTGATGGCTGAGATAACGGATGTGCCATTTGAAGTCCTTGAAGAACGTGCCAGACAACTTAGGGAGCGTAGACTTATTGGAGGAAGCTCTGATAGAGGAGGAGATGAAGCGCCAGGACCCGTGGAGGTACTGGTGGTGGAAGATGGGGAGGTATCACAATGATCCGGTAGCATTTGTTGAAGAGATGCTGCACGTAACCCCAACCCCTCAGCAGAGGCAGGCTCTTGAAGCCGTAGCTCTTGGGACTCACGTTTCCATAAAGTCAGGTCACGGTACCGGGAAGACAGCGTTTGATGCCTGGATTATAATTTGGTTTATGTGTACCAGGAAGGACGCTCAGGTTCCATGTACCGCACCGACAGAAGCACAGTTGAAGAATGTTCTATGGAAGGAACTTGCACTTTGGCTTGACAAGCTCGACCCATTCTTCAAGAACCAACTTGTTATTACGAGTGATAAGTTTTACCATAAAGATCACCAACTTACGTGGTTTGCAGTAGCGAGAACCGCACGGTCTGAGAAGCCAGAAGCCCTGCAAGGATTCCACGCTGCGAACCTACTGTTTATAATTGAGGAAGCCTCCGGTGTGGCAGAGGAGGTCTTCACAGTTGTACGTGGTGCATTAACTGACGACAGAAATAGATGTGTGATGACATCTAACCCGACAAGAACAACCGGGTTCTTCTATAACTCACACACATTATGGGATGGTGAACCGTGGACATGCTTAACTTTTAATGGTGAAGAGTCTCCCATTGTTGGTGAAAGGTATATTAGAGAGATCGCAGTTGAGTTTGGCGAAGACTCAGATGTATACCGTGTTCGTGTCCTTGGTGAGTTTCCGGTAGAATCTGACTTCACTCTTATACCAAAAGAGTGGGTTGCTGCCGCACTCGAAAGGAAGGTTTCACCAATACAGAGACTGGCAGACAAGAAGTACGACGCTGCCGGGGTTGATGTGGCAAGGTACGGTGAGAACAAGACCGTGTTCGTACTTGTACGTGGCGTAACGGTTGTTGGCATACTGCAGTACCCCAAGCAAAGTACCATGAAGACCGCTGCCCAGGTGGTAGCCCTTTGTAAGATGGTTGAACCAAACAACATCAAGGTTGACGAGATAGGCGTTGGCGCTGGTGTTGTTGACCGTGTACTTGAGCAGGGATACAACATATCTGGCGTAGAGGTTGGAAGACAGGCTACCCACAAGGATAAGTTCGCTAATCTCCGTGCTGAGTATTACTGGTCACTTAGAAAGAGATTTGAGGAAGGTAGTATTTCACTGGCTCCGCTGGTAAGCCTACTGAGTAGGTCTGACATGATTAAGTTTGTCGAGCAGATTTGTTCTATCAGGTATGAGCATAACCCCAGCGGTAAGATAGCGATTTGGTCCAAGGAGAAAATGAGGCGGGATGGGTTAAAGTCTCCTGACCTTGCTGACGCTTTAATGTTGGCATTCGCTGATTACTACCCGGAAGTCTGGAAGGCTCCAAATAAGACGGCATTGCAGAAGTGGAGTGACGCATTAGAGGGACCCCCAACGCACGAAGAGCCGTTCGAGGGATTCGCCAATGAGTTTCACAAGATGGACGGGTATCGACTAGAATCTGACATGGAGGAAAGAGAGGACCCGATGGTATGGAACTGATATTTTTGTTGTACCCCATTATGATAGCCTTTGGTCTTGGCCTCATAGCTGGGGCTGGGTTGTTCGTCCTTGGCTTTACACTTGGACGATTCACGGATTCATCCACGTTCAGGCGCAAGGAAGTCGAGGTGGACGAATATGACCCAACCGTTCTTGGAGAGGAGTACTTCGAGAGGGCTAGACTTGAGCCTGGTGAAGGTGGGCTAGAGTTCCCATCCGACTCGCAGCTTGAGCAATTACGTGAACATAACTCATGAGGTGATACATGACAGAGGAACGTGAGATAGTTAGGATTCAGAAGAAGAAGAAACAACATTACGCAGGTATCAGTGTTCCAGATAGTGGGTTTGTACCAGGTGATAGGTCTGCGTGGAACGCAATGGTTGAAAGATTCAAGGCAGAGAGTGCTGTACCTACTGAGGCAGACCTACAGAGGGATGACGTTGACATAATTTGTACCAAGTGCCGCAACCGGGTTGGCTTCATAAAGCCGCTTGAGTGTAGATTACCGCTACGTGGTTCCATGATACACAGGCACTTAGGGTGTGAAGCGTGGCACATGCCTCTGCCGTCACATGGTCCACTTGACTTTATTTGCCCCCACGCATGGGACGGTGATATGCACTTGTTCATAGACGTTATCGAAGGTCAACATGAGAAGGCAAGTTCGTTTCTAACAGAAGACGGCACTACGTTCGACGTTCTCGACATTGTGGAGCCAAGCTACTGTCTATGTGGCTGCGGCAGGAAGATACTTGTAGAGGGGAAGGAATACTCTGGTTTAGAGTGCTGGAAGAAACACATGATGGAGATTCATGGGGAAACCTATGATGAGCCAGAAGAGAAGACTGTTGGTAGAATTTGTCCGTGCGGCTGTGGTGGAGAGGTGAAGGAAAACAACAAGTACGCTGATCGTTTGAACTGCTACAGGAGAGAGCAGGCATTGATTGGCAAACAAGCGGAGATAGAAGATGGCACAAGAGATTCCTAAGGTTGCATCTGTCACAAAACGTGCTGGAGATGCAGTGGCTACCAAGGAGAAGGAGAACCTACAGCCTGAGGAGAAGGCGCTTACTACGAGCATAATCCCAGAGGCTGGTCATGAGAACGTGGGTCATTACTGCTTCTATGTACTTGGAGAAGTTGTTAGGGACAAGGATAGCAAGAAACTCCCTGATAAATGGCTCCGCAATTATGAGCTATTCCGTGCCAAGCATTGGAAGAGTAGGAGTACGGTAAAACTTGCAACAGTAAACTTAATTTGGAACTACATTACAAGAACTGTCAGCCTACTCACTGACCAAAATCCTACATTTGACATACTCGCAGCCAATGATAAAGTCGCTTCCACCATACATAAGGTAGCCAGGTACTGGTGGAACGAGACTGAGCAGCAGGGTATACTGTCAGACTCAGTAACAATGTCTGAGATTAATGGGTGCGTTGTAGAGAAGACATCGTTTAACCCAGCACTTAATAATGGTTTGGGAGAAGTTGAGACAATAACCGTTGACCCACACAACTTTGGCTTCTGGCCTCTGGATGAGAAGAGGTCTGAGAAGTGGGAAGCTGCCCTACACTATTACCCGGTACCCATCAACCAGGTGCGTAGGCTTTGGCCTGAAATGGCTAACTATGTCAAGACAGACGATATGTGGCGCAAGCAGCTTGGAGAGGCCAGGAGAGAGATTTTCGGTGGGACCACAAGCTCTGTTGGAAACAAGGAGCAGGGTGACTTCGGTGTAGATCATGCCAGTTTCACTGGTAATGTAGAGTCCCTGTCGAAGATTCTTGGTAAGAATGGTGACGTTCTCATCCTTGAGTTTTGGGTGAGGGACTTCACGCTTGAGGATGTTGAGGTGGAACCTGAGAGGGTAGAGATAGACCTTGAGGGTAATGTAGTGGTAATCCCGGCAGTTACGGAGAAGCGCCCGAAGTACCCAGGTAACATACGTACCATCACTACGTGTAACGGTGGTGACGTTGTATTGAGTGACAGACCTAATCCCTCAATCAACCCGCTACTTGATCCGATGCTTGCAAGCCAAACGTGGCTGTGGTCGAGGTTCCCGTTCACGCTTACCCCGTCTAACAAGGACATCGTGTCTCCGTGGGGGTTTAGCTCCATTGAGCAGCTTGAGCATATAAATTTCGAGATAGATAAATGCCTCACACAGTTGAATATGGTTAAGGACAAGGCAGTCAGAAGCCCAATCATTAATCCAAGAACCGCACAGGTTCCAAACAGTGCTTTCACCAACGCCCCGGCAAAGGTTATAAACCCAAAGGATCACATCGTTGCTGCTGGTATTCAGCACATGAAAGCACCTGCTCCACAGCGTGACATAGAGAACATATACGCTATCTATAAGGAAATGTTTGACAAAATAGCCGGGATTTTTGACATGACTGATCCCTCTATCGCTAAGGGTAGGATGGCATACAAGACCGTTGCTACCATCATTGAGTCTATGCACACCATGCTCCGTGGTAAGATTAGGGGCTATGGCAGGATGATAAGAGACAGGGGGAGGATGTGGCTCTCACATGCCCAGAACTGGTATACTGAGGAGAGATTATTCTTCGTTGAACAAGAGGGTGGAGCCATGGAAACGGGGCAGGTTGTTGGGAAGGACCTTATTATCCCATTACACTTTACCGTAGAGGCTGGTTCTACCATGCCAACCTCAAGGCTGCAGATGAGAGAGGAGGCCAAAGAGCTACATGGTCAGGGAGCTATCGACATAAGGGAGCTTATGATCAGACTTGATTGGCCCAACCGTGAGGAGGTTATTCATAGGATGGAGATGGGTGCTAGTGGGATGCTACTTGAGCGTATGGAAGAGTTGGGAGTTAACCCGGAAGTCTTAGAGCTTGTCACCAGGATAGCTGATATGGATGACCAGGAGTATAATGCCGCACTGAATCAGATGAAGGAGGTGCAGGCAGACGCTGTTAAGGGTGGTCCAGGAGCAGCCCCCACTGGTGCAGGAGGTAACTTGTAATGCCGCTATACGATTATGGATGTCATAAGTGTGACTACGTGGTAGAGAAGTTCCACAAGATGGATGAGGCCCCGAAGTTCTATTGCCCTGACTGTCATGATATTCCTTTAAATAAACTACTCTCAGACGGGTTTGTCAAGCGCCCGGATGCAAATTGGGTCAAGGACGTGAACGGCTTTATAAATGACCTTGAGCATGTGCGCCAAGGGAGGGTTAAGGAAATCACGACGAGAGAGGACGCTAGAGGCCAAATAAGACGACTTTATGCTGACCCCTACCCCAGGCCCCGGAATAATAAAGAAGTCCAGGCTAACAAGCGGGTTGGCCTACTCAGGACCAGATACTTGGAGAGGTACTAATGGGAATGCCAATAGAACAACTGCCACAGGCTCTTGCAGTTAAGCCAGAAGAGGTTTTGACGTGGACACAATGTGCGTACTATGCCGCTGGAGCGCTAGTAGCACTCGTCGTGGCCTATCTTAAAATAAAAGGAATTATCAGAAGGAGGAAAAAAGATGCCAGTTGATACTCAGAGTTTAGTCCAGAGGATTGCAAAACGTATAGTAGGGTTTAGGAAGAAGAAGAAAAAGAAACCCCTATCCAGCCCACGAATCGTTGATGCAGTTGGTGCTATAGGTGAGCGCCAACGAAGGCGAAGAGAGGAGTTGGGTGACAACAGATAACCCACACAAGGAGTAAGACATGAGCGACGAGACTAATGACCAAGGTGTAAACACTGATGATCGTGTGACCGCAGACCACGACGCAGGTATCGGCTCACCTGCCGATGAACTCGAAACCCACAACCCCGACATTGACGACTACGACCAGGTTGTAGAAGACATTGACTCACACGATGATGATGAAGGTGACCCGCCCGGAGGGGCGATAAAAACTGACGAACCTTTGGAATCTGACGATGATTCGGGAGAGGACGACGACGAAGAGGCCAGAATCCCTAAGGGTAGGTTCGACGATGTCAACGAACGTATGAAGACAGCGGAACAGACCCTGAGAGACAGGGAGCTTGAGTGGGCCAGGAAAGAGGCTATTCTTGAGGGACGGCTTGCCGCTCTTGAAAGACAGCCCGAACCTGAGGAAGCTGCTCCGGTGAAGGACCCCTTTGACGATGTCCTAGATGGTGAACCTCAGGCGATTCTCGACGCTTTTCAAGAGGACCCTGCTGCGTTTATCCGTGCCATACAGGGGCAGGCGAAAGCCGCCACTGCTGCAGAAATTGCAGAAAGGCAGGCAGAGGAGCGGTACCAATATGCTCTTCAGTCAGAGTTGGATAAGTTCGCCAAAAACCATGAGGACTTCATGCCCAACGCAAACAAGCTGGTTGAGATTATGAATGGTAACCCCATGCACAATGTCATCTCAGCATACGCTTACGAGATTGAGATTCCCGCTCTCCAGGCCAAGATTGAAGAGGCCAGCAGGGGTGTGGAGGACCAGGTCAAGGCGGCACGGGCAGAGGGAATCGCTGAAGGCAAGAAACAGGCAATTAAGGAGATTCAAGCCAAGGGTCATTCTGCCGTGCTGGACGGCTCTGCCGCAAAGCAATCTAGCGGTAAGGCCAATACTGGGATTGAGACAGATGGTGACGGTATGAAACTCCGTGCTGAAATAACCAAGAACCTTTTAAAGAAACGTTCTGCCGGGTAGCATTGCAACCCACGCAGGGCGTGGGAGGAAATAATTATGGCTTTAACAAGAGGAGAACTTGAGAGCATCACCCGGTCATATTTTATGGCTGACGGTGGGGCCGCATTTGATCAGTTCTTCGGGTCAAACTACCTGCTTCGCAAAGCGGCTAAAAAGCCTCTGCGGAAACCCGCTGGTGGTAAGGACATTAAGATTCCTTTGACCTATGATCGGATGCTTGGTGGGTCCTTTTACGGGGCTGACACGCTGGATACCAGTCACCAGACCATCATCAACTCTGCCATTTTCGATTGGCGTAACAGCTACATCAATGTCACCATCACCTGGGACGAAGAGCTTGAGAACAACGGTCCTGAGGAAGAGGTAGACATGGTGGTTACCAAATTGCAGAATGGTCAGAAGTCGATGGAAGAGGATCAGGCTGACGCTCTGTATTCAGATGGTACTGGCAATGGCGGGAAAGACATTGACGGTCTCTTAGCGCTTTTTAATTCCACCAGTTCGACTGCTTACGGTGGGATCGCTGAGGATGACATGAGTGTTTGGTCTGCCAACACTAGCTCCGATTCTACCCCGATTACCAGTGCAGTTCTTCGTGCTGGGCGTACCGCTGTCAAGATTGGCGACGGTGTGAAAGACAAGCCCGACATGATAATCATGAACGATGCCATCGTTGACGCTTGGTTGAATCAACTCCAGGCCACTCAGCGCATGGAGTCGCCTCAGGCTGCGAAGGCTGGTTTCTCCGGTGTGCATATGTTGGATCAGGCTGAGGTCTGGGCCGATGGCAAATGCCCGTCTGCTGCAGGTTTCTGGCTGAACAGCCGCCACTGGGGATTTGTAATCCACAAGAATGCGAACTACGTTCGCACCCCATGGAAGGTCCCCACGAATCAGGTGACCAAGTCCATGCAGTACTTGTGGAAGGGTAATATGGTATGTACCCGCAGGAATGCTCACTACTACATGAGTGCGCTGACTGCGTAGTCATCCGTATTGGCTGGGGGTGTGAACTCACCCCCGTTAACTTAAAGCGTAGTCTTCCGACTAGAATCGGAAGAGCGCATGGAGGTTTGAATCATGGCTCTAGGAGGCTTAAGTAAAACGAGAGGTTTTGAAACCACGACTGGCAAAGTGATCAAGCAGGGGCTGTTTGAAGAGTCAGCTACCGCTAATCACAATGTTGGTACCAGAATGCAGTTAGCTGACGGGCGTGTATTTTTCTACGCCAAGGCTGGCGCTGGCGCTCTGGGAATTGGCAAGAACACACAGGTTGCCGCTCAGGTGGCTAACCACCAGGACATGGCTCTTTCAGCCGCTGCCGTTGGTGCGAAGACTTTTTCCGCTACCGACGGTGGTACTGCTGTTGTAGCCAACTACTACGTTAATGGTTACTTCTACATTAACAGTGGTGGTGGTGCTGGTCAAATGTTGAAGGTCCGTTCTAATGGCGCTTCCGCTGGTAGTGCTGCGTTTGCCATTAAGACCTTTGATCCCATCCGTACCGCTCTTGCGTCCACCCCCACAGGTGGTCTGATCGCCAACATGTTTATGGCTGGCGTACAGGGTACCGCCGAGGAAATCCCCTCAATCGGTGTGCCGCTGATCGGTGTGACCGCTGCGTATTACTACTGGACGCAGACTTGGGGTCTTGCCAATGTATTTCGTGGCGACACTGCCGCAATCGGTGCTAGGCTTGTTGCTGGCGCTACCGCTGGTGAGCTTGACGCTGACAACGCCACATACAACCCGCTGTTCCCATTGGTGGGTATTAGTATGGAGACTGGTGTTGGCGCTGACTGGCAACCAGTGTTGCTGCAGGTGCATCCGTAGACAACTAACCGGAGGGACTTCGGTCCCTCCATCCGTGGAACTATAACGGAGGATTGGAGGAAAACAGATGGCTAATACACAAAGCATCGTGAAACGTGTATCCCTTGGTGACAGAGTGCTGGTGGTGGTATCGGTTCTGGGTGACGGATCGACTACAAGCATTACTGCGGCCTCAGTTGGCCTTTCAAGAATAGACGCAGCTTGGAGTCACAGTGTCGATGACACTGGTAACGGCTACATTAGTGATTACTCAGGAACCTCTATCACTATGACAGCAGTTGACAATGCCAAGTACCGTCTGTTCTACTTCATCGGGTACTAGGTAATAAGGGGGGCTTCGGTCCCCCACACTTTTTATCTATGACACTTTAATTTAAAGGTGACACTATAAATAACAGGAGAGGTCTATGGGAGCAACCTTAGAGACACTTCGCAAATATATACGGGCTGAGGTCAATGATCCTGCCCCACTGAGGAAGCTATCTACGCTTACCCTCACTCACGACGGTGCTACCGACAACGAGGCGTTTTTTCAGGATGCCTCACACAACTTTGTCACACTTGGTGTAATCGTTGGTGACGTTATCTATAATACAAGTGATGGCGGCTCCTTAGCGGTTATCCGTGGATTCGCTAACGGTGGTGGTACTAATGATAAGCTAATGGTTAGCTCCATAGAGGGTGGTACTGACAACCAATACGACACAGGTGATGTCGTTCAGATATATGACCGTCATGCTCAGAGGGGCTTAGACGGCACACGGTGGACTGACACAGAGGTTGAAGACGCACTAGCCCAGGCTCAGAAACTTGTGGCACTCCGTTTCGGTGGAGTAGAGAAAACTTACCATGACGAAGACATCAAGGTCATGTCAAAGATAGATATAGTTGGCGCTTCCGGTACAATGGTTGCTGGTGAGACAGTTACCGGGGGCAACGAGGGACACACTGCCGTTGTTGAATATGTTGGCGACACGTTCATAGTTATAAGGGACTTCGTTACTAAGTTCAGTATCACTGGTGGTGGATCGCTGATCGTTGGGGAGACAGTTACCGGGGCTACAAGCGGGGTGACTGCTATCGTAGTTCTTGATGGCACGAATACCTTACAGGTTAAGAACCCATCAGGGACATTTACAAACGGTGAGACCCTGACTGGTGGCACCACTGGTACACCTGGGATAGTCATGAACGACTCAGGCTATAGCAGCGGTCTATTCGCAGCCAATGAGATTTTGACCGGGGGTACATCGTCTGCCACTGGTAAGGTCAAGGAAGCTTACGCAGCAAACAATTATTATATAGGTCAGGATTATCCAACTGACCTAAAGAACGTCATTGACATCCGGTGGTGGAACAGTTCAATGTGGGAGCCTCTGATCAGGGATCATATCCAGGAGTATGATGTTAGGTCGAGAAGCACTGGTGACCCACGGGTTGTAGCCGTGTTTGAAAATAAGATATGGCTCTGGCCTAATAACTCACGGGAGCAGTACAACGCAATCCAACTAAGGTACATGGCGTGGGATGCTACGTTGTCTGCAGACACAGACACAACACTTTTTGACAATCGGATGGAACGTCTAATTGTCCTAGAGGGTGCTAAGATATTAGCTGGTCAGGTTAACGAAGAGCAGCTATGGCAACGTATAGTTAACGAACTTCAGCTAGTAGAAGAGGCAGTAGATTCGTCTGGAGACAATGAGGTAAGCCGTGTTCGCCAAGAAATTAACTGGGATTCCGGTTATGGTGATGACGGGGCTTTCTTATAATGAAGAAGAAAACCGAAGCAGAGTTCGCATATAAGTTTGGCAGGATGATCAAGGGACAGAGTTCGCTGATGTTATCAGATGATCAGTTGAGCGATACCCTTAATCTCACGCCTGGGTATGGGTGGAAACAGCGTAAGGGCATGACAGCCCTAACCGCAAGTGCTGTAGCCACAGGTTTGCGCTTTAAGAGTGCTATACAATTCCGTACACTAGACGGGAGTACTGATTGCCTGCTGGCTCACACCTACGACTCCACCAACGGAGAGCGCATAATGAAGGGCAGTGCGCTTCCCCCCAATTCAATCACCTGGTCAGAAATGTACGATCTTACTGCAGGCTGTGAGATAGCACAGTGGGCTAACGTGGCTAACGCCATAGTTGTAGCTACTGGTGAAGATTTTATTATATGGTTAGGAGAGGAACATAAGCCAACAGGTATCTTCTACTTCGACGAGACCGTTGGAAATTATATTAATTACTACGATGAAGTGACAGATGGCGACACAGCAACCTCAATGCCCCTGAATAGTTTTGATGCTGGGAATGACTTCTGGTACGCAATATCTGAGATGCCAGTAACTGATGTCATGGCTACAGTAGGAAATACCAATAGCAACAATGCTGTCCTGGTGGGGTATTTCTGGAACGGGTCCGGGTGGTCACAGATAATGGCAGCTAACGGCTGTGGCGCAATGACCGATGGTACCGAGGACTCTCAGCTTAGAGAGGAGTTTGAAGGTACGGTCATAGACACCAGTAAGTGGACCGAGTCAGATGCCAGCGGGAAGCTCTCTCAGGATAATGACTTAGTATTTGTTCCAGACACAGACTCCACCTCAGCACAAATATACTCACAGGGCAAGGTAGACCTAGTTGGCGACTTTGATATTGTCTGTCATGTGACGGTTGGGACCGACACACCGAACACCCCCTCTGGGTACAACGACTTCAGGTTTTACGTTAAGGGAATGGTTGTCTCTAATAATGATGGATATGTTGGTAGGCAATGGACAACTAGTACCAGAAGACACTACTCCGACATACGTATTGGCGGTGTTAGACAGGACGAGGGCTGGACTGAGATAGCGCAAAGCAACGGAGAATTAACCTGGTATTATAGATTTACAAGGATTAGTAATTCACTGGTGGCGTATGAGGGAGAACCAGGTGACTGGACTGAGATAGCCAGGGATGACACCTGGACCACGGAAAACGTGCAGGTAGTTTGCTATTTTAACTGCCAGAAGGAAGCTAGTTGGGATGGGAACGCCCATGTCCATTGGATTCGTGAGGGAACATCTCTTAACACGGCAGGCAAGAACACAATTTCATGGGAAACAGCCCCCTCAACAGAGCTACCAACATCTCTTGAGGGTATCCCAGGATACGTATACAAATTTGGATACACCAACGACTTAGATGCCTCAGTGGATATACAGGAGGTCGGCCTGTACTCTCCGTGGAACCCGGTAGGCAATCTTTGGGATGGGTCAAAGACATTCGTCACCGGGTGCTATGTGTATGATGGCACAAAGTATAAGGACTATACTGCCTACGTTAATAACGACGTTGAGGCACAGGGTGCAGTCCTTAACGGGGCTACTACGTCTTATAGACTGTTTGTTGGCTCTCCGTATAGGCTTTCTGGTATTGAATTTTATCCTGCATCTGATGAACAAAACACACAGAACGCACAGGTAGACGCTGTTTACTATCACAACGCAGGAGCCGCTGAGACTGCGGTATCAAGCTTCGAGGACGGTACCCTAGCAGGCACAGCAGGCTTTGGTCAGAAGGGAACTATTACCTGGCTTGATCCCGGTAAGGAAAACGAGAAGCCAGTCACCGTGGGTGGTGATACCTCCCCGATGTACTGGTATATTTTTGAGTGGGATGCAACCCTATCAGACCCAACGACACTTTATAGAATACGGGGTATACCGATAGGCGAAGCCATACTGCCTTCAAAAGGTGTGCTGGCTTTCAAACGCAGGGTGTGGCAGATCGCTCCCAGTGGCGAAGAGAACGCAGTAAGGTTTTCCGCAGCCAACCTACCCACTGTGTGGAACGGACTGGACAGCGGGTACATATACTTTGGTGAGAGACCATTAGTGGCAGCAGTGTCCTTGTATAATGAGGCAATGGTATTCGCAGACACTGAGATATGGATGATCAAGGGTAGTACGCCATCAAATTTTGGAAGACTCAGATTGTCAGGTACCATAGGCTGCAGCGCAGTAAACAGTATAGTTACGGTAGAATCTGGCATACTTGTTGATGAGAAGATCAAGAACGTAGTTACATGGTTTTTTGCTGACGGTATATGGGTTTTCGACAACAGTAGAATTTGGAAAATATCTGCACCTGACATAGATAGTTTCTTCGATCCGCTGCACGAAGACTACATAAACCCTGCATACCTTGATCAAACATACGGAACATACGACCATGAGTCGCAGACAGCACAGTGGATTGTCTACTCTGGTGCATCAGCTACCACACCAACCAAGGTTATAGTGATGCACTTCCCGTCTATGTGGTACGGTATCTATGAATATGGTACGGAGATTAGTTGTATACTGCCAGTAATTAACGACAGGTACTACACTGTTGGCGGTGCATTTGACACTGGTAAGTTCTTTAGACTCTATGACGGGATCACAGACCTTGACGACTCCGGTAACACTGTAGCCGTAGATGCCTACGCAGTCACCAGGGATATGTTTATTAGTGTGTCTGACGGAATGAGACAGAGACTACTCTCCGTGTGGGCTGAGTCAGCAGCGGCAGGAGGTATGATAGAGCTAGACGAGTACCCGGACGGTAGCGTGACACCGCAAAACATAGGTAAAAGGTCTATGACGTGGTTGGGTAAACTGTTTGGTGTTTTTCAGAGGAACCTGAAGGTCTTCTCTGGTCAAAAGACAACTAAGTTCAGGGTAAGGAACCGGAGTAAGAATGCGAGGATGGTTCTAATAGGACACTCCACGACAGCGGATCGTGGCAGGGCTGAGGAGTAATTATGAAGAAGAGAACTGAGGAGGAGTTCACTGCTGGATTCGGTAAGATGGTTAAGGGTAAAAGTTCCCTCTTATTGGAGAAGGATGAGCTATCAGACACCCAGAACATGCAGCCTGGATTCGGATGGAAGCAGCGGAGAGGAATGTCTGAGCTTACATCCTCAGCGGTTGCTACCGGGCTAAGATTCAAGAGCATGGTTCAGTTCCGCACCCTTGACGATACTACCAATGTGATACTGGCTCATACATATGATTCAACCAATGGTGAGCGTATAATGAGCGGCAGCGCATTACCACCGACTGCGATAACCTGGTCAGAAATGTATGACCTGACGGCATCGTGCGAGGTATCACAGTGGGCGAATGTTGCCAAGGCTATCCTTATTGCCAATGACAAGGAGTTCTTAATATGGAGGGGTACCTCACATAAACCAAGTGGCGTATTCTTTTACGACAGCGGTACCAGTAAATATATAAACTTTTATGACGAAACAACAGACGAAGATACTGCAACGGTATTAGAGTTAGACTCTATGACATGGGATGACGAACTAACTGTTATCTCTGAGATGCCTGCAGACACAATCGGATTTGAGTTCGGATCACTGAATAGTAATAAGGGAGAGTGTGAGGTATACTACTGGAATGGTACTTGGACGTTACTAGAGAAGAACTACTATCTTGGAGGTAGTGAGATAATTGATGAGGATTGCGATACTTTCGCTGCACCACCTGTAACCTGGGGAGACTTTGACTCTGCACCTGGTGAATCTACTGAGGAGACCTGGAATGGTAGGGAGGTTTTTAAATGTGACACAACCTCCGGTGGTGGTGCAAGAAGAACCTGCGACGCTGGTACTTTCTATAATGATGTTATAACCTTGACTGTACGTATCCATAGGTTTAACCATAATCTTTCGTCACTGAGCCAGATTGTATTGGACCCAGGTCCTACTGGTAGTAACTATAGGTCGTTAGTATACTTGAGGGGACATACGGCATATAGATATTATAATAACGGTAGTAGTAATCAGGGGTATGACTTTTCCGCACTACTTGGTGAAGAACTGACAGATGGGTACTTCACCATTACCCAGACTGTTGATTTTACCAATAACCCAACTACATCATCACTATGGATTAATGATACTAATTTGTGGACAGACCAGGATAATGACTGGCTTATTGGTGCTACAGACGGCTATTTACTATGCGTGGATATTTCAGATGCTGGCTTCGATTGTGAAACCACACGGTATGAGTGGATTAAGGTTGGTACAACTGGTGGAGTATTAACTGGTAATGGTTTCTCAGATGGTACGAGAACATCAGAGGCTACAATGGGGCAGGACGGTTCAATGACGTGGGACCCTCCAAGTGATGAGATACCCACTGAAATACAGGGTATACCTGGATACGCATACAAAATAAAGCCATTGGTACCATTGGACTCAGATGTCACGGTTGAGAAGATTACGGTACACACCCCGATGGGTGAAGTTAAAGACCTGTGGGACGGTCTTGGCAGAATATGTACTGGATGTTATTTATATGACGGCACTACATATGCTGACTACACTGCCTATGTTAATAACATGGTTGAGGGCCAAGCTGTAGACCTGTCCGGGGCAACATCGTCATATGCCCTCTATGTTGGGTTTGCTGAACGATGCTCTGGCGTGGATGTTTATATTCCATCAGAGGAGCCTAATGCGACAGCTTCTGTGGTAGATGCTATCTATTACTACAATACCTCAGGTACGGCAACATCGGTTGGCACCATAACCGACACCACAAAGTCAGGAAGTGGCAGCTTTGCCCAGAAGGGTAGATTATCGTGGGCTGATCCTGGTGAGGACAATGAGAAAATGACCACCATTGCTGGTGATAGCGTACCGATGTATTGGTACAAGATTGAATGGAGTGCAACGCTTACAGACCCGTGCGGCATATATTACGTAGCTGGGATGCCACTTGGACAAGACCCGGAGTCGTGCTATGGGTGTTTTGCCTACAAGAGGAGGGCATGGCAGCTTGCCCCACGGGGGGACGAGAACGCTGTTAGATACTCTGCGTCTAACCTTCCCAATGTATGGAACGGCAATGATAGTGGATACGTCTATTTCGGAGAAAGGCCACTCCGTGCTGCCGCACCGTTCTACAATGAAACGGTAATCTACGCAGACACTGAGATGTGGATGCTCCAGGGTAATGCACCTCAGAACTTTGGTAGACTTAGGCTATCAGCTAATGTAGGGATAAGTGCGCCCCAGAGTCTTGTGTCTGTTGAGTCAGGTGTTAATGTCAATGACAGTATCAAGGTGCTGCTTACCTGGCAGTTCAACGATGGATTTTGGCTATTCGATGGGGTACGTATATGGAAAATATCTGCTCCAGATATAGACAGCTTCTTTGATGCTGACCATGATGACTACATTAACCCGACGTATCTTGATAGGACGTATGGCTCGTATGACTTTACTAACCAGCTTGTTATGTGGTCTGTGTACTCAGGATCATCGGCAACTACACCAACAAAGGTTCTTGTACTTCATGTTCCAACAATGTGGTATGGTATATTTGACTACGCTACCGACATTGGTGCGATACTCTCCGTGATAAATAATAAGATGTATATGGTTGCTGGTGGATTCAACAACGGTAAGTTCTATCTACTTGACACTGGGGTTACCGATGTTAACACATCTGGGACTGCAACTGCCGTAGATGCCTTTGTCGTAACACAAGACATGAAGGTTGGTTGGTCAGATGGTATTAAACAAAGACTGTTTAGCGTCTGGGCTGAATCTGATGATGAGGGTGGGATGATAGAGGTAGATGAATACCCAGATGGTTTAGAGACCCCGGTTGAGGTTGGTAAGAGATCAATGACATGGCTGGGCAAAATCTTCGGTGCGTTCCAGAAGAATCTTAAGGTATACCCAGGCCAGAAGACATCTAAATTTAGAATACGAAACAGAAGCACTAAGGCAAGAATGAAGCTCATAGGTCACTCTACCACGGTAGACAGGGGAAGGTCAAATGAGTAATATAGACTCATATGGGGATGACCAGTACTTAGGAATGATGGACAAGCCGTACCTTGCTGGTGACAGAGACTACCTGGATATGGTTAGGTGGAAGACGTGGGAAGCTGGAAGCGACGGTGACCTAACAGAGTACTCAGAGTTCCAGAAACCTTATGGCAATGATAACGAGGATTACCCAAGTTGGGAGTGGACCTGGCCCGACAAAGATTGGCCTACAATTCCACCTATTGATTTTCCTGATCCGGTACCTCACCCATGCTCCATAGATGAGGACTGCGTTTGGGCTGGTGTTGTTGGCCCAGATAGCATGGAGTGTGACCAGTGCTTTACATGGTCTCAGGCACACCTTTGGTTGGGCTGTGAGATAGCACCGTGGTGGGCTGCGTTCGGGTCGTGGGAGATAATCAATAAGGAGTTCCAGTCAGGTGACTGCAAGATGTTGTTCTCAGGCCCTGTCATGGCTACTGTATGCTGTGACTCTGAGGCGACTGGTAAATTTAATATAAAGTATCAGGGTCCACTGGACTGCGTTGGAGATATGGAGGTCGAGGTAACGTGCAAGGATTGCTGCAATGACTCAGTATCACTAACCGGGTCAGACACAGTTGCCTCACCAGGGACATGGTACGGCACTATAAGCCCTGCATGTAATGGGTATAGCTGTGTGGTGGATAGTAACAGTGGGTGTGTGCTTGGGTGCGAAATGAATGATGCTGGAAGCACAGTCACAGTGTCAATACCAAGTGGTGCCTGTGGGGGATTCACCGTAACCATATGGGACGAGAAGTATGGATGCTACGCCACTGCTTCTAAGAGTGTTCGTATCACCACCGGGGGATGGAGAACCTGTGGTAGCTTCTCTGCTGCTGGTACCTGTAGTGGCCCTTGGTGCGGGACTAGTATAGAAAATGGACCGTCAACTGGTGATGAGCTACACAAATACAATATAATTTGTTGGGGGGGTGGTATCTGCATAAACGGTGACAGAGGGTTATCATGTGATGATGGCTGGTATAAGTGGATTCAGCAGTCAGTATACTGTTGTAACGGATGCCAAGACTGTACCAATAACTGGCTTGCAATGAGTGGGGCTGTATGGGTATGGGAATGCACAGGGAGTTGTGGGACATGATGGAAGAACTTAAGACTTTTGCAACGGCATTTGAACTTCAGAGTCTCTATGCGGTTAAACAGTTCCTAGAACGTTTTGGGTGGAATGGTGATGCCACTGCACTAATGCAGGAACTTTTAGATGGTATTGAAAACGAGCGTAGGGTACATGCCGAAAGCATGACAACAACAAACAGTAAGTACGAGGAAAAGAAACGAAAGATGGCAGCAATGGAAGAAGGACCAGACCCTGGTCGCCCAAGGGTTGTGGTTGGATTCTGTCCACGCTGTGGAGATAAGATGGTAGGCGAACCCGTAAACGAATGTCAGAGCAAGAGGAAGAGAAGGCGCTCCTTCTATAAGGAATGTACCACTTGCCCTTACTACGCAGAGGTTTGGGTTCACAAGAATAAACATTATGAGACAGAGGAGGGGGGTTAATCATGGCAACTTCACCGTATTACAAACAGTACATGGACCAACTTCAGCAGGGTATGATGCCTAACCTGCGGAAGCAAAGGTCTGGAATGTACGACTACCTACTGCAGTTAGCACAGCGGCAGGGGGTGGGATCAGCTATGCAGAACGTGGCTAGGGGTATGGCACCCTATGCTGAAGAGGCTGGACAAGCCGCTGCACGGGCTGGTGTGGAAGCTACCAGGATGGGGCAGAAACAGGAACAGTTTGAGACCCAGCAAGCTGCATGGGAATCACAGAGACAGCAGGAGCAGGCCAACTGGGAGAAGCAGTTCTCCCTAGAGGAGCAGAAGGCAGACATGGCTAGGTTGATGAATCTCTACAACCAGACTGGCGTTATGACTCCTGAGATGATGGAGCAATTTGGTTATGGTGACATATCCAGGTCGCAGCAGAGAGAGATGGCTCGACAGATGGAGATGTTAGGGTTCCAGATGCCAGGTGGTACTGGGATTAATGCTGGATTCAACAGGAGGAACCCGGCGCTAGAACGTCTAGGTTTGCAGAATCCTTACGGAAACCCTACTAGCGGTGGTGCGAGTATTCGGTCCCTCTCGACACCATCTAATCCGTTCAGAAGGGTAACGGGACCCAATCAAGGACCTGGACTAATGACACCTAGACCAACGTAGGAGGATACAATGGCAGTTCCAAGAGGATACAGACGAAACAGCAGCGGCTTCATTCAGCCCATAGGGAGTGTGCCGTCTGGTAGGGTATCAGGCCCAAGGGCAGGTCAATACGGTCCCATAGGGACTGGACCAGACGCTATACCCGGCATGAGAGCAGAGGACTTTCCGCTTCCCGGTCACGTAAGAGAAGCACAGAAGAAAGTGCTTGCATCTTACGAGAAGGCACAGAAACAGCATGAGGCTGTTATGGCTAAACTTGACGCTGAGAGGACAGCTAGGGAAGCCAAGAAAGAGAAGCGGGTGGACAAAATCCAAAAGGCCCTAGAGGCAGAGCGGAAAAATGCACCTAAGGATAAGCTTGGTAATACGATTGAAACTCCGTTAGCCAAGTACCTAGCTGCTCAGTTAGCTGCAGCACTGGCTCAATTCAACCAGGGTGGAGTGCCAGCACCCACACCTGGGACAGCGGGTATAACGCCAGAACAACAGGAAAAAATTAGGACTGAGGGTCCTGGTAGACCTGAGATCGGTGGTGCGTTCGAGCCTATACCGGGTGGTGCAGGACCAGTACCCATGCCAAGCCAGAGGACCGTTGGCCCAGTTGGGGCATCTCCGGTACCGATGCCAAGCATGGAGCCAGGAGCCGCAATGCCAGGTATGCAGGCCCCGCCTGAGGTGTACCCGATGAACACAGGGGCTACCCATAC
>Ga0224499_10000001_pt1 | contig 156191 bp, 118 predicted proteins | sample SF_Jul11_sed_USG_3_FD_168125 | JGI IMG/M metagenome (GOLD analysis project Ga0224499, IMG submission 168125) | Sediment microbial communities from San Francisco Bay, California, United States - SF_Jul11_sed_USGS_24 | ecosystem: Environmental > Aquatic > Marine > Sediment | place: USA... | reverse complement strand
CGTCGCTGAAGGCATTGGTATCTAATTCGCCTTCATACAGCGCTTTGATCTCGCTTCCGGTCTGATCGGCCGTCGCCCCGGCTTCGATGGCAGTCAGCTTGCTTTTTTCGGCGGCGCTGAAGGCATTGGTATCGTCTTCGCCCTCATACAGCGCTTTGATCTCGCTTCCGGTCTGATCGGCCGTCGCCCCGGCTTCGATGGCAGTCAGCTTGCTTTTTTCGGCGTCGCTGAAGGCATTGGTATCTAATTCGCCTTCATACAGTGCTTTGATCTCGCTCCCGGTATGATCGGCCGTCGCCCCGGCTTCGATGGCAGCTAGCTTGCTTTTTTCGGCGTCGCTGAAGGCATTGGTATCTAATTCGCCTTCATACAGTGCTTTGATCTCGCTTCCGGTCTGATCGGCCGTCGCCCCAGTCTCGATGATAGTCAGCTTGCTTTTTTCGGCGTCGCTGAAGGCATTGGTATCTAATTCGCCTTCATACAGTGCTTTGATCTCGCTTCCGGTCTGATCAGCCGTCGCCCCAGCCTCGATGGCAATCAGCTTGCTTTTTTCGACGTCGCTGAAGGCATTGGTATCTAATTCACCTTCATACAGTGCTTTGATCTCGCTTCCGGTCTGATCGGCCGTCGCCCCAGCCTCGATGGCAGCTAGCTTGCTTTTTTCGACGTCGCTGAAGGCATTGGTATCTAATTCACCTTCATACAGCGCTTTGATCTCGCTTCCGGTCTGATCGGCCGTCGCTTCCGCTTCGATGGCAGTCAGCTTGCTTTTTTCGCCGTCGCTGAAGGCATTGGTATCTAATTCACCCTCATACAGCGCTTTGATCTCGCTCCCGGTCATCCCTCCCGTAAACCCGAGACCAGCCAACTTGCTTTTTTCGGCATCGCTGAAGGCATTGGTATCGGCCTCACCCTCATACAGCGCTTTGATCTCGCTCCCGGTCATCCCTCCCGTAAACCCGAGACCAGCCAACTTGCTTTTTTCGGCATCGCTGAAGGCATTAGTGTCTAATTCACTCTCGTATAATGATTTTATTTCACTTCCAGTGAGATCTCTATCATCCACATATCTTTTTGTGGCGCAATCTAGCGGCAGAACTGGGTCAGCAAAGGCGACTATTTTAGACCCGATTAGATGCTTAATATGGATTTCCATAGATTATATGGTAAAAATAAAAAACTAATACATTTCCGTTTTTTACTACATACCCACATAACAGAGACACGGTGCTTCTAACATCTTATTCTTAACATTTCAAACCCCCGACATTGGTGTTTTACTCTAAGAAGCATCCGATAAATATGTCTACAGCTGCATGTACAGTCCGATATGTCCGGTTCGTTTAATGGGTTATGCCGTTTGCAACACCCGCAATTCGATATAGAATCTATGGATTCGTCCACATTTTCTATCTGCTCTCTTGCGCGGAATGCCCGCCAGACTTGCGTAAATAGCCGGTATCTGGTATAGTCATCCATTATATACTATGTATCCAATTTCAGTTATTAAATCCATGAACTGAGACATTCAAAGCGGAGGATTGATATCCTCGAAACCCAGCTTCGGAAAGAATTGAATAGAGTAGTAGTATTTACTATAATATGTCTTTCCTAGTTATAGGAAAAACGTGCACTGGGAAAACCACATATTCCCAAAGCTTTCAGTTATGTAATATCAATCTAGATGAGTTGATAAGAGAAGAACACCTCGATTTCGGTGTATACAAGAACGATGCAAAAGGATATTTACTTGCAGCCATTAAAAGGCGGGCTGTCCCTGGGGAACACTATGTTTTGGATGGGGCTATATCCGATCCTATTCTAATCGAAAAAATATGCAATTACATTCCCGTATCAGAAGTGCATTTACTAATCCCAGCGAATCAGAAAGTGCATATTTCCAGGGTTGCTAAAAGATTGCGTGAAGAGCAAAAAAATCGAAAGTATTCTGTGCCCCTATGGCATAAAAATCATGAAGAGATTATACACCATATACAAGAAAATACTCTTGAAAACAGTCCCCTACTAATGGAATACGTGGAAAATGCAATTAAGGAGGCCGAGAGTAGAGCCCAAACCATATGTAAGAGCATCCCTACATATATAAAAAGGGTTTATGTTTAATTCATCCACCATGCTAATTTAAATTCTTTTTTGGGTCTCAAATTCTGGTAAAAATGATAAGAAGACTATAGATATATACGATTATGCTCTCAGTACAGCTGGAATATGCTCATGTATTCATATCCTAGCATACTGGTGTCATGCATGTGCATGGCCCAATATTTACCGCAGCTATCTGCTACAATCCAATTTAAAAGTATAAGAAATAGCAACAAAGGTGAACCATACCGTATACTAGCCCTTCATCCGGATTGTACCAATACATCACGAGAAATCTGCAATATTGTCACAATTGGTCATAACACATCCCCAATATGCCCCACAAAAAAATGTAATAAAACGTCGCTATCCTTATTTGAAATATCCCATTGGGTGTCGCAAATAAAGGAAATTGATACTAATCGGCATCTAGCAGTATGCAATGGCCAAATCTTTGCAATACATAGTGGGTATAAGGGAGAGCAATCGGACTGTGACAAAATTCATATACTATCACACACTGCAAATGATTGGGAGAAAAGGAAATGGATGCGTGACAAGCGGGGATTATTAGTAATTTACTGGACGGAGAATATAATCACATCCCACGCCATTGGCCCTATTAAAACAAGAAAATATCATCCTATTTATCCGCTTGGTAAAAACGGCCATCATAAAGTGCGAATAGAGCGCAATACATGCAATATACATAACACAACCGAGTGGAAAAAAATATGGGTATGGCAGCAAATAAATCTCTAGATACACTGTCAATCAGAAGATTGACACACGCTACTAAGGCCATCGTACAATATCCAATTAGACCGAAAGGGAAATAGGGGTATCTAGACCCACCGTCGCATTTTAAGGGCCAATATACTAAGGCGTCGTACAATACCAATTAAACCGAAAGGAAATAGCATTCATGGAATTTTTTCATGAAATTTCACACAAGGGAGATGAACTCTGTGTTTGTTTCGATTTTCTTAATGAATGTAGCACCGAATATATATATAACAATAGAGTCAGGGGTAAAAAAGTTTATTGTGGAAACGGCATGGCCTATTACCCGTTCTCTGAAGCAAAATGCAACGCCCAACGCTACATACCGATAGGTGATAGTCCCGAACTAACTATAATAGACCCCAGAGGGGTCTATCGGTTAGTAAGTAATAGAACCTATGGGAAAGATAGTGTCATTTATTTTGATAAGGGATTGAGTCCATTACATCATGCGTATAGCCATAAACAACCATTTAAGCCCGACCCCAAAAAAGAAAGAGAAATATGTGTTACCTTCCCCCACCCCAGTAAACGTTTAAAGAACGAATATATGATCTGGGATTTCACCCGGTAAACTTAGCCATCTTCGTGTTCATCGCCATTAAGTTCCATTTTTTCATGAATACGGGTTTGAAGCTCTATAGCTGCGCTAGTATCTTCTAACCCATCAAACCATGCCACATAATTTTGGAGTAAAATATCTATCTCCGCGCTTTTTTCACTATCTTGGGACGATTGTCTTTCTTCTGAATCCATGGGTATAATCTAACAAGGGTATATCCAAATAATGATAGATTCAATTGTCGCGCTCTAGTATATACGATTTTATCTATCTTGAAATTTTGCCGACCATGGGGGTCATCGGAAATAAACCCCTACTGGAACAGCTGACTATCTTTTCCAAAGATACATGCCTATGGCCACACACGAGACAAATATTAATGCCCCATATGTCCGTAAAAAGGGACTATCCTTTTTTGCTTGTATTCTTTTAGTTATCTTGACACAAACCCCACCCAGAGCTTCCAGACCATTATGCTTTTCTAAGAAAGGCGGGATCTCTTTTTCAATCTGGAAACGATCAGTATTTTTGATGATGGCTAGTATATTACTTAATTTAGTGGGAATAGTTGTGTCTGGTTCCTGTGCAATACGAAGGCAAATATCACAAATAACCTTATATATGTATAGTACACTAGGCCCGGTGAGTCGCTCCTCTCCTAGCACTCCTGTTAGATATGACCTGAGTCTGAATACGGGATATGAGGGATTAAATACATCCAATATCTGGTAGTGTATATCTGGTATTGGTTCCAGGGCTAAATGCAGAACCGGAATGATATCTTCGATGACCCGCCGGTGAACAAGCGTTTGAGGGACTAGCACGGGCAAATGCTCTGTCCCATGGTTAATATAAAGAGCGACCAGTTCAAGTAGAAATCGACCGGAATCGGTTCCAATATTATCTATCGCAGATTGGACCATATGCCGGAAATCGTCCTCAACTAGGCCGCTACCCCCTTGTTCAAGTGGTTCGTCTGTCAAATGACATTCATTTGACATGTTCATAGTATTATTCAAGATATCAGATATCAGTTTCTATACTATTATCCGAAAAAGGCAAATATTATAACAATTTCGGGATGAGATGTGCATATTATGGTTCGCTGGCTCGCCGCCACATATCGTGCTCGTGCACATTATCCTGAGATGAATTTCTGCTAACCCTTGGCTTGTCATGATTAGCAAACTTTCCGTTGTCCGCCGGATCGATATGTGGTTTAACGTCCCCGTGTTCTATAAGGTCCTTCCATTTCGCTAAAATAATCCCGGCTACTGCGCAACACGCAGCAAGCTTATATTGCATATTTAATTGTCTACCCTGTTCCTGAATTTTCTTATAAAATTTGTAGAAACCAAAGACAACAAACCCTATAATCAGATATTCGATATGGAGTTCAAGCAACATACTGGCCGTAAATATACTGTATGAGACTAGTCTTCAATTTTATCCGCAAATGTTAAATTAAAACTGAAAAAAAATGGTAGGATGTATTGCATGATGCCTCTCAAAGAGGAGCTCGATATCACCCGAATCTGTCCGATATGTCTAGAAAATGTTAGTCCCATTGAACCAGATACGGCCATTCTTAGATGCGGTCATATATTTCATCATAAACCGGATTCGGCCAATTCATATTGTGCTGGCATCGCATCATGGAGAAAGAAAAACACAGAGTGTCCAATCTGCAGACAAACAATAAAGCGTTCAAAATTTTTGAAATCTAATCAATTAAGCAATCTGATGCTGTACTATTACTATAGATGCATCTATGACCGCGATTTCCGAAACCAGTATCTAACAAACACGCAGCATCTGTCTGTTTGTGATATAATTCATCGATGTCGTGCATCATGGAGAAATACCTTAACAAGCGTCCAAAAAAGAAATATAAGAAAGGAGTATCGAAATGGATGCAATCCTATATAAAATGATCGCGCAAAGACCCAAACATTTTTTGGGGTTGTAAGGGCACTGCTGCCAGGCTAGGGAATTGTACCCATGAATCGTAAAACCGGCTGCATTTGGATGCCCCCCATACATGGCAAATACTTTATCTAATGGGATGTAAAAACATCCTCTCGCACTAATCTTCCACACATCTTTTTTAAATGCATACCTACATACCACAGCGAAATCACAACCTTTTGCTGCCAATAAGCCCCCAACCTCGCTTGAAAATCTAGGTTCGCAGGTTGACAATCGGACCCTATAGCCCTTGAAGTTGCATAATATATTATATTTGACCGCATCATCGATAGACCTTTTTTCTATTCTTGCAACAACATCACCTAGGACACGAAACTCTTCTTTGACCTCCGGTATAGGTGTCTTGGCGGAGAATAATTCTTCCATTTTGTTGAATGTGTAATACCCATAAAAATCTAATGCCTTTCCAATTTCCTTAGAATATCCCACTTCCAGAGATCCCCATCTGCAATTACCTCGATAAACCATGGTCTTTCTTTATCATAGCACCAATCCCATGCAATTTGAGCACCCGACCTTGACATGTCAATCTCGTAAGAAAGCTTGTCCGTCTGAGGCATCCATTTTAGAATCTCCTGGGTACTTTTATGATGATCAAGGATAAGTAAGGACTTGGCCACTTTACATATTTGTATGATTTCATCACGTCCATAACAATTTTCTTATCTTTTAGAATATCCACCGGGGGTGGATCACCATGTGACACAGCTTTGACCAGTTGGGTACCACTATGAGCCTGTCTCCAAAAACACCAGGCCCGGCAATCCCGTCTGGACATCCCCCATGGAATAGGCAAATATCAAAATCGGCGGCGTTCATAGCAGTCTAACCAATTACTCAAATATCCAGTTTTAGATAAAGTCTACCAAGACAATTATCAGACCGTAGATGATAAAAGACCCTCTATAATAGGATCTTGTGAACTCTTTCGTGTAAATCCGATTTTTTTGTATGTAAGATCCTGTTTTTCTATACGTGATACAATCTTATCGTAATTTTTCTTTACTTGCAATATAAAACGAAGATTTCCCACATTAATAACGTTGCCCCCAGAATCGCTGATTATATCGTTGCAACAATGTGCCAAAAATTCTAACTTCTTATTCTTTTCAAGGTCATGAGCTAGATAGTCTACAACTCTACTAAATAAAGTAAAAATCCCCCAAAACATATGTGAAATTGTTAGGATATAGGCCGCCACTTCCACCCGCTCCAATGCCAGATAAACTAATATAACCATGCTGGAAGCGATTGCGGCTGTATGCACAAAATCTAGTAATAATCCGCATAAAGTAACCTGCATATGTTTCCGTCGACAAATCAGCTCATATTTTTTAATATCCTTCCTAATCACTCCTAAGATACATGTATATAGACGATGGAAATCGTCTGACTTCTCCGCATTTCTCCCCCCCATTACAAGTATCCATACTGGGTCACGAATTTCTAATATATATTTGGAAAAATTTATATCATTAGAATACTATACTCTAATGTCACCCGACAATTACCAAGATACCAATACACAGTCCGCAGAAAGTGAACTTGGCAAAACCGAAAAAGATGTATTGCCATCTCAGGACCCCGATGCGGATAAAAAACCAAACCAAAAAACACTAAGCCGCCGCGAATCGGTTTCGCACACTAGTGACGAATTACTAAAACAAACTGATAAGGCGCCAGAGGCGGGCGCCGAACCTAGAGAAGCATCAAAACTCTCCTATAATTGATAGATGGTTGGGCACCGCCCTCCGCTTTTTTTGTAACATCCCAACGATCTGACGGAATTTTGGGTCGTAGATAGTGACAAATCTAAGAATATCCGATTCTTTTAATGTAAGGTCTGTGCTGGTATATGCTGTTAAAATTCCCCCATATCGTATCTCATACAAAGTCTCATTTCCTGATATTAATATAATCTCATATAAGATATAATATCCTTTAAATATATCCGTGATCTGGCAAACGGGCCATACCGGCGCTTCATCAAACCATAGTATGAACGATATTGATCCATTAAAAGCACAGCAGTTGCTATAAAGAACAGTAAACCCATCAATGACTTGTATGAGATCTGCAAAGTCCATATCTTTGTTAACCCGCAATACAAGAATAGCTGTCCTATACACTGGCAGGATCGATGATACAATCCCCAGGTATGGTAAATAGTCCTTATCAAACCTCTCTAGTGGTATGTCCCTGGCATCGAGGGCAATCATTCTCAGAGGTTTATTTAAGGTTATAATAGGCACCCCGCTAGTACTTAGGAAATGCACCCACGACACATTTTCTGGAACTTTCTTCAGAATGCCTGGTAATCTTAGCAATTGTTCTTGTATGAATCGGGGGGTCGAGGAAGATATAATAACATTAAATTCATCCCGAGAATAGCATTGCCCTAGTTCTTTATAAAACCGGCCGGATCTCTTTCCCTCGAAACATCTACCGATCTGATGCAAATAATACATAAAATGTATAATTAAGCTGTTTTTTTTTTCAGTTTTATGGGATGAGAGAATTGAATTGGAATTTCAATCTATTATAACAGAAATAATGAAACGGGTTTACGCTATAGATGTCAGCGCTTCAACTTCAAGCCGCGCAGAGTATCCAAAGTTTGTCGAAAAGCAGCTAAGAGAGTTAAAAGAATATGATGAGATTATAGTCTGGGGCCAATCCGCAAAAAAAATCCCATGGGTGTTTCCTATGCGCTGGAAAAAGTGTCAAGGTCATGTCTCAGAGCTTGGCACCAATTTCGAACCCGTTGGGTGTCTTTTACCTATAAATCAATCTTATGAATTAGTTGTTATTACCGATGGGGAGATCAATTTAAATATGGAACGTTGGACAAATTCCTTTCAAGATGAGAAAAACCGTCCAGAAAATCTCAAATTGTATCTCTTAGGCAACAGACGCAATATATGCGATGAAATTACATACAATACATGGAAAGACCAAAAAATGCTACGGTCATGGGAGTATGTAAATAAGGAAGCAAAAATAGAAGTTAAATCCTCGGAAACCCTAAACCCGTATCTAAAACTGACAGACGAAGAAATCCGTAAACGTATAATGCAAAACAAAATCCTGGAACACACCTTCCGTAACCATATTGCTTACGATAGCTCTGAAGCAGTTCGAGTCCTTAATAAACTCATCGCTCGAGGGCGCCCCCCGGTCCCACGTTTTGAAGGATCTGAATTGATAGAAAAACACAGAAATGGTGATGCTGCAGGGGCCCGCGCGCTAATCAACAGTCAAAAGAAACAGGCCTGCGCGTATGAACGACAAGAGTATGACAAAATAGCAACTCGTCTGCAAGAAGCCTGTAAAAGATCACAAAGACTTTCGTCTCAAACCATAGCAGAATTGGGGTCCGCTACCCCCCGCGCGGCTTTACCCAAACTAGAGGATGAAGAAGGCCACATAGAAGCACTTGATGAACACGGTGAAGAGTTTTGTGATCCTGTTAATTTGGTCGAAATACCACAAAATGTCGAGGTCGCCGTTTTGGTCCATGTAGGTCCAGGGATCACGCAAGGGGATATAACAACCTCTGTCACACGTAAACCAGGCAAATTATGGAACCTCCCCGACGAAGAGACATATAAATTCCGGGAATCTATTGAATTTGCACCCTACTGGCCATCAACAACCGCATCGCTGGAGAAGGGCGGGAAACTCACTTCCCCGATCACACGCCAAACATGTGAGTTCATTATAATTGGGAGTTCAGATGCTGTTATTATGCATAACGCCTATGTGATCGCCGGGATGCTTTCTGGTAGTACCGTCACGAGAACATTGGGCTCGCTACAATCTCAAAGAATGCTTGTTTTCTCATTCTACGTTAGGATGCTAGGCGACAAACACCCAATATCAACCAAGGTCCCTGATCAACTAGAAAACGCATTAATTAAGTTATCAGAGAAAATCCGATTGCCCGTATTATCCAGAAACCATGCAGCTATCAACTATGAAATACCGCTGGATACTTGGCTCTGGCTGCATCTTATAGGGGTTCTTCCCATGGATAGACACGCCTCTATTGACTGTTATCACACGGCCTCGCTTATCTGTGGGTTGCCATACACGTATCAGGAGTGGGGAGAACAGCTGCTAGACGAGTTGCTAACATATTGGTTAAAAAATAGCAGTTTTTGGTCCGCAGTTAATAAACTAATCGCGGTCTATAGCAATCTAACCAATGTTTTGCACGTAGATGACTGCCCCAGGCACGACGACTGCAAATGTCCCACAATACAGATAGCAAATTCACTAGGGACGAAGAAAAAAATCCCAAATATTATCGACCATTATCCGTTCTACGAAATAGCGGAGCACTTTAGAAAAATAGCATCGGATCTGTGGTTCAAGGATAATACAAAAACTATCCCAGATTGTCTCAAGACCCCTTTCTCTTCTGATGAAGACGCAATGGAGGCCCTACGAGGCCCAACTCCGCTATGCATTCACTCGCAGGAATATGTGAAGATACTAGAAGAAATTTACTTAAAACATCTTAAAGTAGATAGCTCGGGCAGACATTCAGAAATTTGCCATATAACAGGCCTTCAATGGCGCGAATGCGCGGATACACTAGATAAGGAATTCCCTGACCCATGTGGGACCAAATGGCCGAAAGTCTTCGGACAACTAGTCAGGGAGTTAAAACGACAACCAAGTGTGAATGAACTGGCTCTCGCTGCCGCCAAAGACCATGGTCAAGAGGTATTATGTTCTCATTTCATGCTTAGGATTTCTTATATATATGAAGGACTTGTCGAACTTTATACCCCTCTCTCCACAAAAAAACAAAAATAAATTATTTTCGATAGGCCTTAGCGCCGCCAAAGACCATGGTCAAGAGGTGCAAACGAAGTTTGCATGTTCTCATTTCATGCTTAGGATTTCTTATATATATGAAGGACTTGTCGAACTTTATACCCCTCTCTCCACCAAAAACAAAAATAAATTATTTTCGATAGGCCTTAGCGCATCCTGGGGAGTTTTTTTGATGTTCAGCCCACGGGTTATCATTAACACCCCATCCGCCTACAGTAACATTACACCACCAGCATGTTGTTTGATCCTCCTTACCTACCCAGAAGAAGCCCGTTTCAGCGAGGTCTTCTTTCATAAATTCAGCAAATCTGGAACCTTTGAAACTAGCCAAACGCTTTTCATAATCCCTAAAATCTTCCAGTGTCTTTTTTTCCCCCCAGGAGAGACAATCCCTATTTACAGCCTTGTTCGAGAATAGGGCGTTCATCTGTCTAATGGCTCTCTCAACATCATGTTTTACAGGGTTCCCTCCTTCTACTGTATTATACAATGTAATCGTGACGGTAATATGGGAATCATCATGTCGCTCCATTCCCACTGGTAAAGGCGGGACATCCGCTAGTTTTTCCCCTTTACTAATACGCGCTGCATAACTTTTTCCGAAAGAGCTTCCGCCGGCCGAGTGAAGGATGATCCCATCCGTTTCGTCCGTGTGAAATCTTGTTCTCGGTTTCGCTAACTGCTTAATAGGCACCTGAATAAACAAAATAGCATTATAAACCAGGCCCATATCCCGTATCCCCATAATGACTGCCGTAGCCTTGCCAGAATCAACAGCCCTACCCACTGTTTCAGCATTTTCACCCTGGGGTTCGCCAACAGCCGCATCACCCGGAGACGCTTCGATCCAGTAACACGGTCTATGCTCCCTAGTATCCACATCCCCTTGTAGTCCCAATCGTCTACCACCACCATCCACTGTTAGAGAGGTGGTCTGCGGTGAAGCCAAGATCTGTAAGTTGCATGGGTCCCCAGCCCTCGCTTGGTAGTTATAAGCATTAACGCAAAATTCCGTTTTCTTATTAGGCGTATACGGTAAGAAAGAGACCTGGAATCGAAGAGAAACCTCATCATCGTTACTATGCGATAGATTCATACGTCTCAATAGACCAGACAGGGTCTCATTTTTATCGCCTGATGGGTTTACAAGCGCAATATCAGAGCTTTTGACTTTACATACCATTTCGTTCCAGTTTTTACTACGGATGGTGTAAAGTTTGGTCCCCTCGCGAGACTCCAAGAACACATCTGTAATATTATCACCGTTCCAAGACAAAGTCCCCTTTCCCCCATATCGGCTACAATCCTCCCAGGAAATATGAGTACACGTATATCCGTATTCGGAAGCAACTTCACTAAGATACTTGTAGTCTACCATGGCTATACTAAAAAAGAAAAATTCAATTTTCTACGTGTAATAAGGCCAAGTTTGGGGTCCAGGCATTTTCTTCGAGGGCTCAGCCTTTGGAACATTTGCATTAATCTCCGCTTTAATCTCCCCCCCCATTGCCAGCCGAACCAACACCTGCTGGACTGACATGACCACGGCAGCCATTATCACATACCCCCCATAATCAATAAACCAAGTTTTAAGCGGTAGACACGCAGCTAACCTCATAAGCGTTGGACCATACGTGATACCACACCAAACCATACCAAGCACCCAAACGGGGGCCAGGATATGGTAAATATTGACATTAATCTGCACCATTTCTTTATCTGCGTCTAGAGATACTCTTATTAGCTATATTTCAATTTTCTAATTTAAGATTTGATAGAATAGGAGTGGCGCCATCCGGGCAAAAAAGATGTTTGGTACGGCTCCTGAGGAATTGAGTAATTAGCAGAAATGTCTAGAGTAAATATATGTATCGATATTAGCAATAAAACATACCGAATATAAGCGACCATTAAAATAAAAAATTCCATTATTAATGATAGAGTGCTTGGGGGCATAGCCACCTCCCTAGCAACTATGGAACCCACTGACCGTTGAAACGCTTCGGTGAAGCTATAACCGAATATGAGAAATGATAGGGCTCCCAATACAACTATACCCAGGACAATTATAAAGGCAGATAGGCCTATAGCTAAAATTAGCAATATCTTCGCAGACAACTCTAAACGAGATCGCATCCCTTTTTTATACAGTTTATGGGTAATGCAATCAGCCACTATCTTTCCGACCAATAAAACTAAACAGATATTAAGAAAACCCCCAAACTGCGAATATACCGTATAACGGTACTGGAAGGTCTCGGTCTCGTTAACAGAACACCGCGTAATCGCCCTCATAGACATAGTTAATGACCCAACCCCGTCTAGACCGCTATTAAGATGGATGAGTAATTCTCCGGACAGTAGATAGGCCGTGAGAAGCAATGACAGAGCAACAATAGCAATACAATTAATCCGGTATTGTCCCATGAGTAAACTTATCCGCATATTATAAATGCCTGCAAACAAAGTTTGCAATTTCTAATAAAAACATATTTAAACCGGGGGGGTGTAGCTACTCATCCAGACACTAGCCAACACCATAGCCGATTGGATCTCGCTGCGAGTGCCGTTGCTAATAATATTAAAAAGACTTCCTCTCGAAACGGGCAACCCAAACTCAAAATACCCTACGGCCGATTTTTCTCCTATAGGGAGTGTCAAAGAAAAATTCTCGCTCATTTTAGCACCATTGAGAGTTGGATTGATAACGATCGGTACAGTAACGGGCCTGCTAACGGTCAAGGACAATTGTCTTAATTCCCCGTGTCCAGGGATAACTACACCCAACCCGTTACCAAAGGGGCTGCAGCCTTTCCCTATAGGGGCAATACCCCCTATGATATTAATCCGGGGACTGCTCCCGTCTACCACCCATGACGCCTCTGTCAGCGCTAGAGAGCCAAGTGCTGTAAGAAAAAGGGCTAATAACATCACATACAGTATCTATAATAATGTCGCAAAAAATGAATAAAAAAAGATAATAAATGACCAATATGGCGAAATTAGTAATTTCATATATAAATCTAGACCCTGGGGGGTCCCACGCGGACATGTCCTATAATAAGAAATGTCCGCCCGTGGGTAGCTATAAGCAATGTTTTAGATTAAGCCAAGCCCCCCTAAAATATGGCCTAATTTCAGCTATCTGGCTGGTCTACGTGACGGCCGCCACAGCCCACGATCCTATACATGCAACCCCCCTCTATATTGCCACCCTAGCAGCCGTGGCAGGACTATTTATACACCATGTAAAAGAATCAACAAAAATGCCCGAGATAATCAAAAAGGCTATTGTGACAACCGAAGATTCTAAAATGCCCCTACTCTCTATAACCCTCACCGTTGGACAAATGCTGATCTTCGCATTGTATATCAAAAGGGTGAGTTGGTATTCTATGCCCGGTGTGGTACTATTCCCATTATCAGTATGTCTAATATCATCAGACCGCCGTTCTATCAAATGGGATACTACAGTCGTCGGCATGCTTGTTCACCTCTATCTCACGCAGTTCATGGTCTCAACAGAGATAGGATATGTCTGTTTTGCAAAATTTAGTAAACATTTGCTCTCTCTCCTGGACCATGCCAACGCCGGCATACTCTTTGTCCTAGGGCCCGAGCTCGACCACCATCTATTTGCGTTTAGAATCTTACCGACAATAATATTCTTTTCAAGTCTCATTAGTGTCCTATATCATCTGAACATTATCAATTACATTGTACACGTATCAGCAGTGGTTTTATCGAAGCTGCTGGGCACAGCACCATCTGAGACAATTGCGACAGTTGGCAATATATTTGTTGGACAGACCCAGGCTGTTCTATTGATCCGACCTTACACCGCAAATTTAACACGCTCAGAATTGCATGCTATAATGGCTAGTGGTTTTGCCACAGCAACAGCGAGTATTTTAGCGGCCTATATAAGCTATGGGGCACCAGCCCGGGCGATAATATGCGCTTCAATATTAAACGCGCCAATCTCACTAGTATTTGCCAAAATTGCAGTCCCGGCGGGGTGCGCGAGCACGGACAGTGTTCATAATCAAAAGAGCGGACGGCATTCGCAAAAAAACGAATTTCATGTTGCCCCCCCCGAATTTTCAAATATTTTGGATGCTGTAGCGTCTGGTGCCACCAATTCCATAAAATTGCTTGCAAATATTGCTGTCATATTGATTAGTTTTGTAGCTATCGTTTCGGCCTCAAACCAACTAACCGAATATCTGACCGGGTTGGTTCACACCCCAGGAGTAAAGTTAGAAGAAATACTGACAAATCTCTTTAAACCCTGTGCTGTAGTAATGGGGATCCCGTGGGACGACTGTGAGCAGGTCGGGGAGCTCCTGGGGCTTAAGCTTGTATTTAATGAGATCATAGCCTATAGTCGTCTAGGCGATCTGATTGCTACCGGAGAACTCAGCACCCGGGCGATCCTCATATCCACGTATGCGTTGTGTGGCTTTGCGAATATAAGCTCCATTGGTATACAGATCGGTGGTATAGGAGCCATAATACCTGAAAGAAAGAAAGAAATCGCAGAAATGGCGGCCCGGGCTCTGTATATTGGTTTTATCTCTTCTTTATATACCGCCAGTCTAGTTGGATTTCTACTAACGGATGACCATTCACCACGGACAGAGGTCGTGAAAGATGCACGTGCCAACACTACACGGAAAAATGTACTATTTAAAAGATGGTGCACATGTGAATCACAGGATGACAACAACCCCGGGATTTTATATTGCAACGCATCCATGGTTATCTAGCAGCGGCGAGCAAGTATTCAAAGTCGGCCATACGGGATGCTTAGAAAGAAGATTATGGGATTCTGAATATTTCACGTGTTTTTCTCAGGGGTGGTACTACTGTCTAACCGTTGAAACGGCAAATAAAGATCAGGCTCGCTTGATCGAGAGTGGTGTTTTGCATTGCGTGACTCATTACCGTCTCGATGGAAGGGAACTGGTACGACTCCCTCTAGAACAGATTAAAACACTAGTCAGGGCCATATGTGATAGTTTTAAAATATACGCCCAAGTCTACCATTTTCCCACTTATGAGCGACAGAGACCTGAAAAAAACAACCAAGCAACCGAAATAGAAAGCACGAACAGTAGTCCGTTTGAAACCATCGTAAAGGAAAGCATCCAATCCCTTGTGGTGCCCATCGACCAATTCGAAGCCCTTTTAGATAGTCTTGGCGATTCTCCCCAACAACCGTATAAAATACAAATCATAACACTACCAGAGCAAATAAAAAATAAGCAAGCCGATGCTATCAAACAAGGACCACTAACCCTTGAAACTGATGAAACCGACAACATCGAAAGCTATGGCGAGTCATTACTAGATTACGAGGACGATGACAACATGTCGTATGCGAGTGGTCTCGCGCCGTTAGAGAAACGAGATTACCAGAATCAAGCCGCGATACAGGCCACACGGGAACTAGAAAGAGCCGGACGCACCATTATCCAAATGGCCTGTCGTTGCGGCAAAACCTATGTCTCCTATCTACTAATAGACAAATTCCTAACAAAAGGACAAAAGGTCTTATTCTTAGTGCCGGGCCTGTCACTCTTAAGACAAACCGTTATGAAGTTCTGGGGATATGGTATCGGCTCTAAAAATATGGTCATGATTGGTTCTGACCCAACTGTCCTGAAATTGCCGGATAAGGAGACGTTAGAAATGGTCACCTCCCCGGCGCTCATAACCAACCGAATCAATAACACCGGTCCTCTATTAGTAATTTCAACCTACCAATCGTCGCCTTTGCTTTCCGATGTATTCGATCTAGCCATATTTGACGAGTGTCACCGTATATGCGGCACTCTGGGTCCCCGTCCATTCAATCATATTCTACTGAACCATTCTAGACCAAAATGTCTTTTCCTGACAGCCACGCCTCGATACGATACACAGATTTCGATGAAAGATACCCAACTCTTTGGAGGCATTGCTTTCCGCTACTATCTACGTGAAGGGATACAGGCCGGATATGTAAATGATTTTGAAGTACAGCTCGTTGTCCCCATGCCAACCCAGACGCCGTCTCATACACTAATACGACAAATCTGGCAAGCGATGGGATATCTCAAAAGAAGGATTAAAAACCCCAAGATGCTGGTTTTCACGAAAAATATAAAACAAGCCTTGGAACTACAGAAGCGGGGCGAAGAGCTGCAAACATTATCCGCAAAGGACCACTCACCGGACTATATCAATGTCGTTGGGCATTCTTGCATGCCCCGGCAGGAAATTCTGAAAAATTTTCATACATTTTGTACCAGCGAGAGACCTGCCATTCTATTTAACTGTCGTCTTTTCCAAGAGGGGATAGAGATCCCTGATCTAAATGCCGTATTTTTTGCTTCACCGCGGCATAGTCCGCGAGACATTATCCAAACAATATGCCGGCCACTCAACCGACACACAGACAAACCGAAATCAGTTGTCTTCATCCCCATCCCCCCATCAGACCCGTCTGGGGATTTGAAACGATTTTCTACTATAATCCCATTCGCCGATGCCCTATTATCTGAAGACCCGAGTTTCTATGAATATCTTCTAAATCCCATAGAATCGCCATATCCGATTAACTGCATAGGCGCGGAAACGTCGCAGAAAGAGTTCACACAAATCCTAGCAACCGTCAGAAGATTAGTGCGATACAGTTCTTGCGGGAAAGTAGATAGACTTACTCGGCCAGAACGCTTACCATGGAAAACAGCATATGCGGAACTCCAAAGAACGGTCGAAATCTGCCGAAGATACCCCAAAAACAATGATGGTATGTGGTTTGGGAGCGGCACTGGGGCAGTGCCTATTGGGATCTATACGTGGTACAAATGGGCCGGTAGACAGTATCAGGCGTTTAAGAAGAATGAGCCTAGTCTCCTTCAGCCGCACCAGATCCAGGATCTAGAGAAATTGGAAAAATGGGAAATATATGGCTTAAAAGGCCCGTACCCGTGGAAAGAAAGTATGGTATTTCTCGACAAGTGGCTAGCGCAAAATGGCGGTAGCCTAGTAGCCATAGATATCCATAGGGGCGGGTGGATTGGTCTGGACGCCACCCCCCTAGAAAGGCTGTCGGGGGTTTTAACGACAGTATCGCAAAGGGATGGGAGATCTCGTGGTGCCTCTGGTAAAGAGCGTGCACGCAAGGGCTTTATGATCTCAAGCGAAGAGGCAGCTGATCTGGATAATATATTTGGGAAATGGGGTCTTCGTTGGCGCAAGGACAGAGAGAACGGGATATTGCCTGAAGATTCCAAAGGATATTACAGCGGGAGAAGGACCTGTATCCAGGAAGCTTACAAAAACTTTAAAGATAACAAGAGCAAAGACGCATCTTTTATTAATGAACATTATCCGGGTTATCCAGAAAAGCATCGTAACCAGGAATTGCCGAGGGTTTGGGAACAAGGGCTAGCCCCCCCACGCTATTCTGCGAGAGGAGGCACTCGGGCCCTGATCACCCGAGGCCCGGATCAGGTCTGCGAATAATAAGCGGATTATGAAATGGGTGGTGAAGCCATCCGTTATTAAAAATAAAGACCGGTCGGGACTGTGGCCCCTTCTATCACGACAGAGACCGGCGTACAAACATCGCAATGCAGACGGCCAATCCTAGACCCGAGAAATGCCTGCAAACAAAGTTTGCAAGGGACGCCCACGTACTAGTGGATAGAGCATACATTTATCAAGAGCGGGTGAGGACAAAAGCCCGGTTTCATGCCAGAATCGGTGAACGTGCATGACCGGCAGCAGTACGATAGAGAAACATTTCACACTATGGGATTCACTCAGAACATAGCTTTATCCGACACGGTCCGGGACCAGACACCCGCATGGAAAATAATTTTATTTACACACTACCACTTATATTCTTTATATATAGCCCTAATCAAAGGATCAAATAATGCCAACACCTGCCAAAAAGAAGACAGAAAGTGGTCCGACAAAGGCCGAACTGTTAGTTGCACTATCCGCAGCCACAGGATTCCCTAAAACACAAGTTACCGCCTTTTTTGATGCTTTAAGCGATGAGGTGCATAGATCCCTGGCCACCTCTGGGGTGATCGTGGTACCCGGGCTCATGAAAATCCGAAAGGTAAAAATTCCTGCCAAACCGGCCCATCCGGGCCGTAACCCAGCCACCGGGGAAACCATTCTCATTCCTGCGAAACCCGCCCAGAATGTTGTCCGCCTGCGGGCTGTAAAGGCGCTTAAAGATATGGTCTAGTAGATTAATATTTTATATGCAAACTTCGTTTGCATGTTCATAGAACACACTAATATGACCGAAGAACGGAGCGCAGTTTTATGTGCGAAACCGATTCGCGGCGGCTTCGTAGCCCTATTCGTAATTTTGCTAATTCTACTAGCTCTGCATCTAGCCTATAGAGAGAGTCGCAGACGAAGTCCGCATAATCAAACTCTAAAGACCACAGGGGGCGGCGTCCGGAAACAAAAAAACAGCACAAATTTAGTAGTGGATACTCTAAATCTCACACACTGGATGCGACGGCGGGAGATGCTTAGCGAACATGCTCCGCAGGACGGTGCAAAAACCCGAAACGAGCTTTCGTGCATTGATGTCTGTGATATTATTGAGGCGATAGCAATTTCCGCACCAAAACTCCAAAAATCCTTCCCAGGACGGATAACATATGTAACAAAGGATAGAGAAAGTGTCTTCAATAGCCCCCGTATACGGGCGCTGTACCAGGCCACGGCAAAACGCAATAAGGTGCACATTGCTGTAGCCGAACAGTATGTAGCCCCGCCTTCAAGTAGCACCGTTAAAGACCCGAAAAAGATCGCCCATAGCGCCCAGGGGCGCGATGACTTCTTTATGAGTCTTTTAGCTTGTAGGTACGACTGTGCTGTATTAACAAATGACAGACTCCTGGATTTCGCAGAATTCCGGTCCACAATCCCACCATTTTATGTTGTGGAGTATACATATTGGCGTGCAAATCCTGACCGCGAGTACGTGCGCCCTGAGTCCCCGGGCTATAGGAAACTGCTACGCCCAGCGATAATAAAACACGAAAACTTTTTATCATGAATGTATCCAGCGATAATAAAACACGAAAACTTTTTATCATGAATGTATATGACATCATGCATAACCAATACTTCAGTTTAATCGTAATTATCTTGATACTCATTACCTTTCTGTTGGCCTGGAGATTCATGTACATGGGTATGGTAAAGAAAAATGCTTTTGAGGGGAACCAATATGGCTGGTCTATGGCAGATACCTATGGCGTCCACGACAACTACCCGGAATACGGGTGTGGGGGGCAATCCTATGAAAACAAGTGCCATAGCAAATGTGCCTATTCGCCGCATGGAGAAAACTATAGCAGATGCATGGAAGCATGCTAATAGAGCACCCCACACCCCAAAGCCCTTTTTTCTTGTGTCTCGAGTTCCTCCCTATAGTCATCCAGTTGCTCGAAATCTGTCCCTTGGTATATCTGAAATTTGTTTTTGTAATAATCCCGGGCATATGCATCAGTCGGGAAACTGATGAACATGACATCATAGCGTTGCATAAACTCCTCAATGTCTCGTATTCTCCACCATCGTCTCCAACTACGTCTGCCCATAAGCCCTGTTAATACATCGAAGATCTTTCGCATGGCTATCCAGTGCGGGTGTGCATCGGACCAAACCTGTTTCATGAATGATTGGCCGACACCATACAGTATAATGCCGCTGTGAGAAACAACCAGGTGGCCTGCTGTCCATCCTAAATAGGTCATGCTCAACCCTGTAACGATATCAGTATCCGACGGGATACCAGAGCCCGGGCTTTTGCCGGGATGGGTATGAAATAAAAACATGGCCGGTTTCTCGGATAATCTATTAATAGTATCCGCAGGGATCATAGCTAGCACCCCCGGATTGACATTTTCGCCTATTCTGTAGGGACTAGAGACACATTCCACGACCTTAGGCTTTCCGTTGACAATATTTATTCTTCCCGCCCACTCCCGGTCATCATCTATTTTTTTTGCTAGACTAGTGCGTACATCCGACCAGTCAAGAACAAGTCCATTCAGGACCTCCTCGCGGTCATTAAAATATTGCTGTTTTGCTCCCTTATCACCCTCCAACGCAATCCAGGTTTTGTATTTCGTCCAACATTGTTTTGGTAGACTTTCGCGGGCCTTGCTTTTTCCGCCGCCTACAAATTCTCGAGAACCCTGTTCACAGGTTTTTTTCGAATAAATTATGGGCAAAACATCAGCAAAACTGGGATCCTCGTTACCCTTTATATTGCCAATCACCCTTTTAACACTCTCAGTATAGAGTTCGTTATGGAAGACGGAGGCCTGCGCCCCCCCCCCTCCTGATATCGTCCTCGCCCCCCCTATTTTCTTAGAAACTAGAAAAGCCGCTAACAAGACAAGTAAAATTAGCAGCACATATATCATAAAAATAAGAAACTTGTTGCGGATTTCGTCCGCAGAACTGCAAATGGTTGTGCACTGTCCCATGATTTCCTATATATTTGGACACAAACTCTTATTTACTACTTGAATATGGCGGTGCGCATTAAAACAACCAATGGCACATATGACTGAGAGCACCACCTGTCCCTTTCTGACAACGGTCATACTGTCTGTAAAATATAAAAAGGACAAAAAGGACTATGAGTATAGCAAGTATTTTCAGTAGCATGTTTGCCGGCGGCCGAGACCTATATTTTGGAAGTAAGATATATTGGAGAAACAAATATCCCAACTGAATGCAATAATCGCATAGATATAGCAGAGCCATGGGACCCGTTATAGTATCATTTGAGGGGGAGATCGGTGCTGGGAAGAGTTCGTTACTTGAGATTGTGGACAGGAGCTTGACCGCATTAGGGTGCACTACATGCTCTATCCCTGAACCTGTAGACCAATGGAAAGAAAATGGGATTTTACAGACATTCTACGCGAACCCCCAAGAAATGGCATACACTTTCCAGACATATGTGTATACTACTAGAGTTCTGACGATGAAGAAGGCGATAGAAGTCTGCGGAACGTATAGTAACCGCGGACAAAGTTTGTGCGAGCGCTGTTCGCGGACGTTTGCAACGGACACCACACCCGATTTTATAATAACAGAACGCAGCCCTCTCACCGATCGCTATGTATTCATGGAAACCCAGAAAAAACATATACCTAAACAACTAATACCTTTATACGAAGAAGGCTGGGAGACCTGGATGGGACTTCTCCCGGACCATCTAAATCCAAATAAAACAAGGTGCGTCTGGAAATGCGTCTATCTTAAACCCACTCTAGCGCAGTGTATGAGCCGTATTAAGGACAGGGGGCGCGAAGCTGAGTCAGACAAGGTCTCCTTAGAATATCAGGTGGAGCTGCGCAGGGCCCATGAGAGGCTGTTTCAAGGGAAAGAAGGGGGGGTGAAAGGCGTTCCTTTCAATCCTGAGCGTGATGTTTGTATTGTCGAGGGTGCATTAGCTGATGAGGATTTTCGTCAGACCCCCTCCCAAGAAAAAGTTGTTAAACATATTCTCCGCTTTATTCTAGGCGATTCTGGGCGACTCGACGATTTATACCCCGGCAGTACATAATTTAAATACCAGATATAGATGGATGTTCCTGGAGGTTTGCTTATTATATTGGTCCTTATTACTATATTTTTTGTATGTTTGGTCGTCCGGGGTCAGATGTATTGGAATGCGAATAAAACCCGTGGGTTTCCGCGTGTTTTAATTTCTGATATCTATCCACTGCCGGAGGATGATCGCGACCGCCAGCCCCTGCATCTTAAGAGCGGGGATATTATATTGTTCATCGCCCATACCGACGGATTTAGCAATAGTCTTTTCACTCAAGATCTATTCAGCCACTGTGGGATTGTCCACAAAAAACACGACGGGTTATACATTAATGAAGTCTCCCTGAGCTGTTCATATCAGCCTGATGATATCTGCTCTGATGGTAAACCTCATAGTTGGCCACTGCTTACGCGTTTGAAACACTACCCTGGGTCCTGTTTTTTAGTAAAATTAAACAAACCACTTGATCTCCAACGTAAACAGAGATTAGATTATTATGCAGGCTCCGCATCATCATATCCTACGGCTTATCAGATCCTTTTGTCCTTATTTGGTCTGCGCTTCTATTCGTCTCGACATTGTATGGAACACGTAGCCTGGATCATTGATTCCATCGGCCTAACACCCCTAAAATACCAGCGAAAAAAAACATCGTTATTAGGGGCGGGTTTTTTAAAATGCTCGCGCGCTGTCACAGGGATCTCGAGGCTGGCTCTCCCGGATGGTTATTATTACGAAGAACCCGCCCAAATCCTATATAATATATAGCTGCACCATGAAACTCCTGTAAAGGATTTAGAAATTAAATGTATTTTATTATGGAAGCCGCTCGCTCCTGTTGGGACGGAGAATAGTATACGTGAACGGGCGGTATCGCAGGGTTTGGGCGTCAGAGCTGGACCGCCCTGGCGACTAATTCTTCTGGTGTATAATCTCTTCTGGCACCCTGTCCGTAATAGGCATGTAGTGGGAGGTTGTCGACCATCCACCGGTTGACACAGAGGTATTGGCCCTTCCATGGAGACCCGGTCCGCATATTTTTTAGCTCGTCGGGCGTGGGATGGACATTGTGTGTTTTTGGGACTGGTATGGCCTTATCCCGGACCATATGTATTGCTTGCTCTGTGGATAGGACGCTCGTAGTATACAAGCGCCCTAGGACTCTCCCATAAGGATCAGCCCTTTTACTTGTCAGAGTCGATGGGTGTGGTAGCTCGGCTATTACTATGCGGTCTAAGATGAGAGATCGTAAGACATCACGTACTTCAAGACCAAAGACACGGTGTGCTTTTTTCATTTCGGGGGCGTCATAGCCGAGCATCCTTATCTGTATATATTCGCATTTGAAGGTGGTGGGGTTCTGCAGATCAGGAAAAACAAGGGCTAGTCTGCATGTATCCCCGTCATAGACATCTATAATCTTTCCGACATGGATCCCTGTTATCATATGTTTGAGTGTTGATGCCTTGTCCGCCGCTGCTAGCATATTTGACGACTCCATAAATCCTGTTTTATTTATTTATACGTCTTTCTTTAACACCACTGTATGTGGGTACAATGATCTCATCCGAGATATCGGTACTTTCGAGATATGGGACTAGGTTTTATCGGCGAATGTCTGCCCTGCTGGATTTGCCACATACCTCTGTAAATCCACGGTTTATTGTTTCTTGCTATATGGCTAGAGGGGACGGCTTCTACATAACTATGGATCGCGTAGGTCTGGGAACACGCATATTTTGCAGAATTTTCGGATAGGATATACTAGATCTGTGTCGGGCTGAGGAGACTTAAGTCTTCTACGGCAAACTGCATTGAACGAGGCGCCGTAGGCATCCGATATTGAGTCCCCCGATGCTCAAAGAAATTATTTTTCTGCACCTCGTTCAAGTAGAGTTTATGGGCCTCGGGGTATGGATTTTCTGCTTTTTCATACAATTGTCCGTAGCCCATATAATCACAGATCGTATTAGCGAAATAGCGGATATATTTCTGCATTAGATCTGTGTTAACACAGGGGACAACATTAGAGAGACTAAGACAGCCCCCCCCGTTCTCTTTATCAGATTCGACCTGGCACTCCCAGGCGGCTGTTAAGGCTTCTATCATAAAGTCGTCGACCAGCCTCACTGCCGAATCAATAACGTCATGCACTAAGGCCGGACCCGGTCTATTTACAATTCTTTCTCTTAAAAGATAACAAGCGAAAGTGCAATGGTTGCCTTCATCACGAGATATGAATTCATTGTATGTTACAAGACCGTTTAATATGTTCCTTTCTTTTAGTAGCTGGATAGAGATAAAATGTCCTTGGAATAGAATACCCTCCACTACCGCAAATCCCACCAACCTTTCAGCGAAACTGTATTTTCTAGGATCCATCCATTTCTCGATCCATGATGACATTTTTTTTATAACTGGCATGGTCTCTATGGCATCAAATACCACCTCTCTACGTTCCCCGGTAATCAAGGTTTCGACCTGAATAGAATAGGCCTCTGTATGCACATCCTCCTGGAACATCTGTGAAATATAGAAACTTTTTAGTTCCCTTTGTCCTATCTCCAGCATAAAATTATCCAACAGATTATCAATTACCTTTTCATCGGCAATAAGAAAGAACCCCAAAACATATTCATAGAAACGCCTTTGGCCGGCCGGCAGTCGCAACCAATCGTCCAGATCTTTTGACATATCAACTTCTAAAGCAAACCACATCGAACCCACGAGTTTTTGTCTCCATTCCCATATCCCATGGTCCTGTATAGGGTACAATGAAGTACGGGTATCAGGCCGTAACAGTAGTTCCGCGGAGTTTTTGACTGCCAGTTCACTCATTGTTGGTGATTCGTCGTGATAAATTTCTTAATACTACACCAATTCAAATTTTGTGAGCACATCCGCATAGGACAAAGAATTGAAACTACGTAGTCAATAGATACATAACTATGCAGGAGTGCCACGACACATACATCATCAACAGTTCTGACGAGAAAGAAACCGTTGATTTTACACGTATCACCGAGCGTAATAGACGACTCTGTTCGGAGAAGTACGGGAGGAGATTGGATATTGGGCTGAACCGAATAACAGAGCTAATGATCTCAAGATTCTCTAATGGGTGCAGAGTGCGGGACCTGGATATGGCAATTGTTAAAATCTGTGCTGCTTTGGTCGTCGAGCACATAGATTATGCTACATTAGCAGGGAGGATATTAGTCAATGACCTACACAAGTATACAGAACCTTCTATTCGCAACACCGTCCAAGCTCTCTCGGCGATGACAGACAGACTAGGACGACCCATCGGACGTATCGCAGACGAATATAAAAACCTCATAGCTCGTTTTCACAAAGATATAGACGCTAAGATAGACCATAGCCGAGACTACAAACTCGACCATTTTGGGTTAGAAACTATGAAAAAATCTTACTTAATGAGGGGTTCTACCGGGATGACCATAGAACGCCCTCAACATGCCTACATGCGGGTCGCCATAACCACCCGCTGCTGCCAAGCAGACAAAAAAGGAGATCGGGCGCCTGAAAAACTAGCGCGTGCGAGACTAACAAAGGCCTTCTATGTGTACGATATGCTGTCATTGCACTATATCTCCCATGCGTCGCCAACTATGCTCAACTCAGGGACGATACATAGACAGCTGTCAAGCTGTTATCTTCTACGCGTCGATGATGATTTAGGGGTACTATATGATGTGGTCAAGGACACGGCCATCATATCAAAGGGCGCGGGAGGGGTTGGAATATGTCTTACGCCAATGAGAGCGAAGGATTCCATAATCAGAAGCAGTGGGGGCAAAAGTAGTGGTATCCAGTACTATACAATGCTCCAGGACGCCTCACAGAGATATGCTAACCAGGGCGGTTTACGTCCGGGGGCATTTGCAGTATACCTCGAAGTATGGCATGCCGACATATTCACACATATAGAAATGGGTAGACTGACAGGAACACTGGCCGAACAGCGTACCAATGCCCCCAATATCAAGTATGCCCTGTGGGTGCCCGACCTTTTTATGGAAATTTTAGTAGACGAATTGGCTGGTAGAGAGACCGAAGGATGGTGTCTGTTCTCTCCTGATGAAGCCCCGGGTCTATTCGAAGTCTATGATAAAAGCCGTTCACGCGAACCCGGGGCCGACCGGAAATTCCGAGATTTGTATTATTCCTATAAAGCAAAAAAACTATATAGAGGGATGGTTCCAGCGGGGGAATTAGCATTCGCATGGTTTAAAACATCCTATCAGACAGGGGGCCCGTATTGGATGTATAAAGACGCAGCCAATCGCAAGAGCAATCTTTCTCATGTCCGCACAATAACCAACTCCAATTTATGTGGCGAAATAACTATCCCATGCTGGCACGATAAGAAAGAGCCGGATAAGGCCGAAACGGCCGTCTGCAACCTAGCCGCCATAAATTTACCGGCATTTGTAAAAGAAAACACGGGGGGCGTCTATTTCGATTATCCGGGTCTGATAAACGCCTCTAAACTTGTGACCAGCAATCTCGACAATATAATTGATATAAATGAATATCCTACAGAAGCCGGGCGACGTAGTAATTTCAACCATAGGCCGATAGGGGTTGGTGTTATGGGCCTCGCCGATGTCTTTGCGAAATTCAAATACCCCTTTGGGTCTAGCATGGCGCTCAATCTAAACGAGGCGATACATGCCTGTATCTATTATGGCTGTATGACCCAATCCGCAAAACTAGGGGGGGTGCGAGGCTCGCATCCCAGCTATCGTGGTTCTCCTGCGTCAAAAGGGATCCTACAACCCGATTTGTGGGTAGAGGCCGGTGACCTTGATAAGGGATGGGAAAAGAGGATTTCGGAGAATTCCCCGCTTACACCTGCAATGTGGAGGGGGTTAAGACAACAATGCCAAAAGGCGGTTAGGAATGGGTATGTAACAGCCAGCATGCCAACCGCAACATCTTCCAACGTCCTTGGGAGCAATGAGTGTTTTGAACCGTTTACGGCCATGCTGTACTCTCGACGGACTGCAGCTGGGGAATTTATCAAACTTAATAGTTATCTCTTCTGGGAGCTTATGGGAAAGGGCCTGTGGGACGAAGAGGTTTGCAACCGACTGATGGAGTCGGGGGGTAGCGTACAAAACATCTCTCACCTGCCTTTAGAGATACGTTCTCGGTTTCGCACAGCCCGCGAGATCGATGCATCCCGGATCACTTACAATGCTGCTCGCATGGGTCCATTTATATCCCAAAGCTCTTCCGTCAACTACTACTACACCGAACCCAAGTTTTCCAAAGTCCTCACTGAGATGGTGAGAAGTTGGAAACTTGGCTCAATCACAGGGTCATATTATATATTCTCAGCCCCGGCCACAGGCAGCCAGAAAAATCTGACTAAACAGTACGCCAACAAACCAAATGAACAAAAAGATATGCCGGGGTCCGTGGCCGTTTGTAGTGAGGATGTGTGTGAGACATGTTCTGTTTAGACTGGACTGTTATGACTTTTCTGCGGAACCCCGTTTCGTGTATTACACTCACCCCACGATGCCTGTTTTTCAGGAATACGCCAGGGGACCTCGTATCCTGGATGTTTTTTAGCAATTTTAGCTGGTATTATCACGGTAGCCTTCTGCAGTTTCTCGTGGATCATCTGCAGCTGCTCCATTAAATTATCCCAGTCGTATCTTTCTTCTGGGGCGTCACTATGCATGGCAAGGGCAATCTCAATTAGGGCTAGAGCGTGGAGATGCTCCCCTCGTAACTGCAGATGCTGTTCCTCTCTCTTCTGATAACCCAAAAAATTATTTATCGATGTTAGTCCGGCAATTACACTGAAAGAGATTGTGCTAATCACTTGTGAATAGACCGAATCAAGTTCCTGCATGGTGTTGACTAGTACGGTTGCGGCTAACGTTGTCGATAGAATCCCAACCGTGTACCGGCGATGCCAAGACCCAGAATCGCGGGCTGCATCACTACGCATGGACGCATATGTTCTATGCATATCGGCCACGGACTCTAATAGGGCTTTCAGACTATGGTTTTCTGTTAAAGTGGGAGAATGGGTCCCTCTGGGTCTCCCCGCCGCTGCAAACAGACGGACGGCTCTAAGTGCTTTCCTCTTTTTATATTTTTCGTTATCGTAGGTTTTCGAAATGGAAGAGGTCGGCGTGGGACTAGCATAGTCCCCATCTTCAGTTGGACTGCTTTTAGGGTCATTCATCTAAAACGGTTATTATGGGGTTTATACAAGTCAGGTAACAATTATATTGCGCACTAGGAGATCCATGGAGACGGGCGGATGTATCTTTTCCACTAACCATTCTCCCGACTCGGGCTTTGTTTTTTTTCTAGGTTTGGCAATACGGGGGCCCACATACTGAAAAGTATAAAGATGAAAAGACAGACGGTTATGAGAAAAGCACCTATAAAGGACATTGCGTGCTTATATTTAAACGGAAACAATTTTTAGAGATTATTGGGGAGTTGACGGATAACCGAACGTTCATTTTCTTCCACAAAAGCCCGGGTGCAGTGTAGATGCTCCTTGCACAGAGATGATATGAAGTCGTTAACCGCAGATGTCTTATTGCTCGGTGGTTCTTTCGTCTGCTGGTCAAGCCGACGTTTAGCAGCCTCGACGATGGTGTTGATGGGTGCTTCCCAGAAATCCGGCTCTCCTTCGTAGGTCAGATCTAGACGACATAGTGCACTATGAACCTTTCTGACCTCGTCTAGGTCATTGCTAACGAAGGCCACTGCGTTATTCCCTTTATATGGTAGAACGAAAATGGGATAAGTATCAACAGGGTTGGTTTGGATTGTTGTATTTAGCGGAAATTTGCTTACAATAAAAGGGACCCCTTGTTCAGTATACTCGTGGACGGCTTCTTCTGCGCTCTTTATCGTTAAAAATCCTCCGATAAAGCCCTCCGAATCAGAGACAACATAGCAATATGTATGCATGACTTTGGATGGTTAACTAAGATTAATGTTCAATTTGTCTGGTTTCTTCTAGGATATCATAGAAGAGATCTTCTAGAAAAACTTCCATATTATTGGGGGTCGTGTCCAGATTGCACGGGATAGACGGTCTATCGTATACAGCAGACTTTGTCCGCTGCGTGTCCCGTTGATATAAAGTATTCGGCTTGACTAGTATGAAGAGATGGCCTATGTCTGTCTGCGCCAGATAGAACTTCTTTCCATAGCTTTTGCTATCGCGTTTGATTTCTCGTCCATACATCATCCGGAAGATTGGGTTCAAGAGCCGCAACATTTTTGTTGTAAACATTTCGCGATCTTTTTGGGTGCTGTTGGTCGGACAAACTATCGATTTCGGTCGTTTAATGTGAAATTCGTATGCAATTGCATCTGCCTGTGCCAGAACCTGGCGGTGTGCCGCTACAAGACGCGCATAAAGGCCTTCTTCGCGAACTCTACTCTCCGTGCATATAGTTCGAAAACCACAGAGACGCAATAACCACGTGGCTAAATAGTGCTTTAAGAAAACATAACTATGTCGCAGATCGTTATTTTCTGCCTCGGGGGTCCGCCGGGCCATCATTTCTTCGTAATATTCCACTTCTTGCGCCTGGATGTGTTGTAGGGATTGTAAGATGTTCTTTCCGGTGGATATACGTTTTAGATTGTAGTAAACTTTCCGCACACTTTCTTTGTGATATTTTCTGACAAACTCGGGGGATATCTCCGTCGCATACCATCGATATGTCTCACGTAAAGAATATTTCTCAAATGCGAGTCTCTTTTCCACGCCCACGGCGTGGCCTTGGTTATCCTGTCCTCTGATGATTTTTCTGAGATTCTCGGCTTCGTCATCGCTAATTTCTGATGCTGTTGCGATGGCTGCACATTCGGTCTCTGCTAGACGTTCCTTCGACAATTTATGTAATAATTTTAAGTGTGCCACCCCCTCCTCTTGGGATACTGTTAACAGGCACAAACTAGCTCCGCTATCAGCAACCTGGAGGATAAAACGTCTAATAAAATTATTTTTCGATAGGTTTTCGATGCGCATGTTCTCTAGCCATAAATGGAAGTAGGGGGTTTCATAGTAGTGTATAGCCCCGCTAACAGGGTCATAGTCGAACTGCACAGCTACCTGGAAACCGAGGCCAGTGGTACTATACAGACTAGCCCGCTCATAAAATATCATTTTTTTTAGTTGCTCGATTTCTGTAGGGAGGTCGCCCCCCCCCCCTGATAGACAGATTCTGTACTCGTATAATCTCAGATTTCGGACACGTCCCATCATCTGCCGGCATGTTTCAACGTCGCACGACATCTCATTGAAATACCCGTAAAGCATATCAAAGTGTTTTTCTTCGAATGATACCCCGGCCGATATTGTTGGGGTATATATTAATACATCCAATTCCTTCCAATGGCGTGCAACGTCCGAGAGATGTTCTGCTTTTTCGGAGGGTGATGATTCAGAACTATAGAGACGGAGCTTCTTATCCCGAAAATCCCGGGAAATTAAATCATAGATTATCTTAGCCTCAGTAAGCGAATTGGTCGGGATAACAACCTTGTTTCCTTCTCGTATTGCCTCTAGTAGACTGGTGAGCCATATGGCACGATTGGTCGTGAATGAGAAAGAATCGTTCTTAGCACGTTCATACTTATTCCAATGGAAGTGGAGGGGCCCCCCCCGCATACGCTCTAATGTACGATAGGTACGATCACTTAAATTGGCGTCCATACAGATAACGTACCGGGCTGTGCGCAGAAGCCAAGTAAACATGGCGAAGGCCATGTTTAGATGTTTATGGAGCCCGCTGCTAAACTGTACTAATACCGACTCAACCTCATCTAGGATTAGCAAGTCGATCGGTTCCGGAGAAACCCCCATTGGTATTCTATGTAATGATTCGACTTGGATAATCAAGCGCGGAAAGCGATTGGCATCGAGTTCCCCCTGATAACTGCTATAAAGCTGGAAATCGGGAAAGTGCTCCTGAATATTCTGTGAAAAGGTTTGCCGGAAGGATATGTAACGGAGTATAGGGGGGAGGGCTCTCCCTATCCGACCTTCCGCAGATACCGGATAATAAGTTGTTAGATATTCACGTAGTTGTCTTGTTTTGCCCATTTTCATCTGAGCTTTGATTGCGAGAGTAGGGACACGTTCAAACCTTCTCATCGTCGATGACGAATAAATTTGCTTCTGATGTGACGGTAAAAGCTCAAAATCCGTAAACATTGGTTCGTGGACATTAACCAAGGAATCATTAATTTTTTTAATGAAATTGGACAAGAAATTGTCCGATTCTTGGGTCCGGTCAATTGCTCCGGCGGTCTGCTGAAAGTATTTCTTTGATAATGTTATTTCTCCTATGTATTTGTTTGAGCCTGGTGCATGACGACAATGCTCCCATAGCGTAGGGGCTTCTAAATTATCAGCCCCGTTCGCTGCTATTATACTCACCATTAATGTGTTATCCTTATCGTGGATACGCTGACATAGTCGACAGAAACTGGGGTGGGATCGTTTAAATATCAAAAGCCCCCCCGAACTTCGTGAAAATCTGTGTCCGTCCATGACCTTGGGGGGTAATGCGTCCAGGATTAACTTTAAATCGTCTTGAGTAATAGCTGTTTCTTTAGAGGGCTTGATCCCGGCCGACCCGCCATTTAACTTAGGCTGTACTATCTTAAAACCAGGTTCTACTGTGATTAGACTTTCCTCTGCCCGTGCATATAGTGTCCCCAGTTTCTTGGCTAAATTGCTTTCGATTGTCTTGGTTCTAATGCTGTTCGCAGAATTTATTGTCTCTAGTTTATGTGACCCCGTAATGCGAAAATTCTGAGTTCTCTTGTTCACTTGCTTGTCTACAATTTCTGTGAAGGAGGCTGGAAGACTTTTCAGCAATTTGGCGGTGAAGTGTTTTGCTTCTTCGTTATTTAAAACGGCGACCGTTGCTACAATAATGTGATACGAGAACTTGTATCCTTTACTTGTCATTCCACTTGAATCGGCGACGATAATATCGTTACGTGTCGCATAGAAATAGTCCGTTGTGTAGTATGAGGCATGCAGCTCATCCAATAAATGATTAATAAATACATGAAGAATGGTCTCCATCTTTGCTTTGTTGTCTGTATTGCACGCACCCAACAGATCGTTTAGATAGTCCTCCATCCCATTTGCAAACTCCGCTGGACATCCCTCATCACCTTGCAATTGGTCTTCGGGTATCAGTGCCAGGACGTGTTCTGGGACATCCAGGTCAAATTTAATGCGCTGCGGCACCACACCGAAGATCACTTCATGAAAGCACCGGTCTTCTATATTCTGGGAGTTATTCCACTCCCAAAAGAGCCTAGGGCTCTGAAAGAAACGGAAACAACTAGCAGCGTCATCTCTGATGACGAGAGAGCCCTGTAGCTGAGCCAGTGTATACCTGTTCTCTAGTACACTATCGGGGTCATACCTTTCAGTCTGTTCGGACCGAAACAAGTATTTGTAAATTTCGTGTGGATGATCGGCAGAATGCATATAACACACCATACACACACATAAAAAGTATCAATTTTACCATCCAGGTATTATTGTTTCGAATATTTGTGCAAACTTTGTTTGCATGTGTATACATTCTAAGACGGTACATTTAGATAATAATGAGCAATCAAAACAGTTTGACACCACTAATGACCCCGCCTAATGAAGGCGAATATACCAATACGAAGCCCCAGTCGCCTAGAAAGAGGCCGGGTCCGTTTCTAATTGTATTTGCGATCGTATTGGTCCTCTGGGGCTTCATGATATCTAAGGAAAAAATTAAACTATCGCACGGTATATGCGTAATCCTAGCACTATTTCTCGGGTACTGTGGGGGGGTGATGCTATGCCGGTAAACATTCAGCAAACGCTAGTTTCTCGGCGAACGAAAAGACCCACCCTACGATTCTGACATTCAGAGGCCTCGTCACCCACATATAATGTTGTGTTAGACATATCCACCTTCAAATCCGGGATGAACCCCTCTGATTGGTACTTTAGGATCGTAGAGACCAGTTCTCTGTTTTCTTCTACTAAATATCGGAAAACGTTGCGGGCGATTGAGACAAGACCTGACATATATGATTTTATTTTTTCTTGTTTATTTTCTTCTACGAAAGAAAGGATCTTATCAAATTCAGCGGTAAGATCATGCCCCGCTGCACACGCATCCAGCACCAAGTAGACGGTGTCCGGGCAGTTAGTCTGCGTATTCAGGAAATCGATTTTGAAGCAGCCTGTAGTCTCAATAGAAATCTGGCATAGTTTTCTGACCCGCACACGCAGGTCATTTTTTTGTGAGCTGTTGCCCGAGCCTGTGTCAATCATAGCTTCGAATAGAATCCGAACGGCTGGCAAGCCAAGAGAAATCGAAGCATTGCACAAATCCTCTATCCCTTCTTGGGCCCGTTTACTATTAATAATCGCAGTAGCCTTCTCTACGACGCCTTGCCGCTCAATCTCGTCATCATTTCTGCAAATATTGTCCGCGAGCGTACCCACGATCTTCTCCTCATTATGGGTGAGTTGCTTATCCATGTGCACATAACATGTATTTCTCAGTATTCAAATCGAAACTTGTATCATGTGAATATCTTAACTCCTATTTTTTCTACAATGAGGCTTGCCATTCCGCCCGATATTAGGGTTGTCATTAATAGATAACCGAACAGGTAAGGCGGATGCAGAACGTCCTCAATTACGATTTCTCCAATAACTGACATAGTAAAAAGTATAGTAAATACGATCAGCAGGGCTGTTAAGGATTGTAGCCGCATTATTGCAGAATTGAAGATATATAATAGCCATTAAACAAGTGTGCAAAATTTGGAAACTATGGCCCGATCTTTCAGAAAACCCCAGTATAACAAACTGTTACCCCCGGCCGGGTTTGTAAATATTGTTATACCCGGGCCGAGGAGAACAGTGGTCCTTCTTGATGACCGTCCCCGGGGCCTACCAGAAAACCGGGAAAAGGAATCTAGAGGGCTGGATGACCACCCCCGGGGCTTACCAGAAAACCGGAAAAAAGCGTTTAGAGAGCTGGATGAGCAACTCAGCGCAGCCAAGGGCGCAATGGACCCGATCACAGCAGATCCTGACAATGCCGAAGACCTGCGCTTGATCTTATTCCATATGGATCTTTACCGCGGTCTGAAAAGACAAATAAGAACAAGTTACAACGGTCAGATCGTCACAAATGCATGGCTAAAGCTCTATGAAATACTAAGCCAGCTTAAGATAGTGGAGACCATACAACCCGGACAACAATTTGGTGTTATGCCGGTGTTTAGTAACGCAGAGCTCCCCGGGGGCTTTATCTCCGCGATTAACCACTACGTCGTGACCATACCCATGCTATCGCACGATTGGGTTGCTTCATCGCTGTACGCAGAAGAAGAGAATACAGCACTAGGGGACCAGTACGGCCTATACGAAAATAATAAAACTAAATGGTTAATGAACCCCCAGGAAAAAGAAATTGTAGAGGAAGACCACAGAGGAAGGGATGAAACATGCGGACACTGTCCCCATATTATGTCTTATCGCAATAATGGTGATGTTACCAGGGCTGATAATATTGTAAATTTAGCGGCACGGAGCCGCTGCATCCTCCATAACAGAGACGGTGTTCTTCTCTACACCGCCGATGCTGGGCTTGATATCAACCAAGACTACGCCAACCAGGAGATTTTGAATTTAAAGGTCCACTACGGGCAGGCCCTGGCAGGAATTCTAGCTTTGGCCGAAGGAGGGGCATTAATCGTAAAGCATTATACCTTTAATCATCCTTTTACTATCTCCTTGATTGTCTACCTCTCTCAAATCTTTAAAAAATTGACTATTACTAAACCGGTAACATCCAGACCATCAAACTCCGAAGTCTATCTTATCGGATACCAGTTTTTAGGTATATCACGAGAAGACCGTGAAATTTTACTAAACAGACTCGAAAATTTTAACTTAGATGTGCCATTGATAAATCTGCAGAATCATGAAGATGAGATAATCTGGCGGGCGGCTGTGTTTATCACCCGTAGACAAATAACCTTTCTAAAAAAGGCTATAGACTTGTATGGGAGATACGGATCCGACACACACAAGCTCCAAAGGGATATATCATATGAAGCAAAGGAAGCCCAAAAAAGATGGCTTTACGACAATAAGGTTATGGTGTTGGATCACGATAAATCTCTATCGGTGGCGCTATGACCGGTACATAGCACTTTTGTTACAAATTAGAGGAATAGGGCTTTGTATAGAAGCATATATGTGAAAATTGAATTCTGACGACGAATTAGACATACTTGCTAAGTACATACTTGCCAAGCACATACATTATGAATACCATTAGTAAAGACAATAGCAACCGACAAGCAATGCTCGTACAAAGCATTTTAGAGCCTCTGACTGAGATTCTCCAGTCGCAGACAGAGGACATAGCTCAAGAGTTTGTGAATGTCCGGGGTTTGATTTCCAAACTGACAGTTGATCTTGTAAAGATTACAGGAGAGATTCTTGAACTGAAAACCATGGTGGAGGACTTAAGTACATCTACTTCTAGTGGTCCGAAAAGGCCTGTTAGACAAGCCACTACCAAGACCCCGGTTGCAACCAACCCGGAAACTTTCCCACAGGACAAGATCAAAAACGCTATGCTTTATACGCGATACATGTGGTCGACGGATCCCGCTTTTCGCCATAAATATGGGGGGGGTGAGGATTTAGTGCGCAAGAGACAGATCAAAAACATTATCGATACGGATGAATCCGTTATGAAGAAAGAAAAGGAAAAAGCCCCGGCTTTCGAGCGTGGGCTTGCGGAAGGGATGGTTCTTTGGAAGGTGGTGCTAAAGGACGAAAAAAATCTGAAGGATCAGATTACTGCAGAGTTCAAAACATGGGATGCTGCTAGAGAAAGGGCTAAAAGCACCCCCCCACTGGATGAAGATACAACTTAAGTGCCGGCTGTGTGCAGCCACAAGCTATAATAAAGAATAATTGTTTTTTTCCTAAACTTTTACCATATATATATGAAATTACTAATTTCGAGATAATACAATACTACAAAATGCCTACTGAAGTAACAGGCGGAACCCCTAAGAAAAGACCCGCTAAAAGATCATCAAGTAAAAAACCAGCCAAGAGGTCATACTCGGCGAAGAGACCCTCCTCTAGGACGACAAAACCCCCCTCTAGTAAGAAAACGGCTAAAGGGGGGACCCGGAACCTAACATATGACCATTATGAGACACAGGCTAGAGGGATGGGAATCCCCATCTATATTGGAGGGAAGAAGAGAACAAAGGAACAGTTACAAAGGGCAATCTACTCCCGTAAAGCATAAATTTTGAATTGTGGTATACGGTAATAACACAATGTCAGAAATAGAGGATTTTGGTATACAGGCCAGTCCCTTCGCGGAGGGGGGCATACATTTGATTATAGGCCCCATGTTCGCCGGAAAAACGCGAAAGTTGTTGCACATCCTAGAGATGTCAATCCTACGCGATCTCAAATGTGTCGTTATTACCTATCAAGATGACGATCGCTATGGGACAGTGTGTACACATGCCGGCCAGGCAATTTCAAATAAAAAGCAAACAGCCGAGAGTCTCCCTATCCAGGTTCTGACCGGAAAGACACTGCAAGAGATCGAGATACCTGCAGATGTGCAAGCCATTGCAATAGACGAAGGACAGTTCTTCCCAGACCTCCCCGAGGTTTGCAATAACTGGGCGAACACGGGATATAAAGTCATAATAGCCGCTCTTAATGGCAACTTCCGCCAGCAGGTTTTTGGACGTATAGGGGATCTTATCCCCTACTGCGAGACAATAACAAAACGCCATGCTATCTGTATGCAGTGCAGAAAAAGACCGGCCTCGTTTACCATACGTACAAGCCCCGAATTAGAAGAAATGGTCATAGGCGCACAGGACAAATACCGGGCCGTATGTCGTCTTTGCCGGCACTAGAGGATTCTCAGTGAAATGTATATTGAAAATTGAAATAACTATCCCATATCATAGATCAGCCGAGGACAATGGATCCGCAGTATATATCAACACACGTTGAAGAGATCTTAAGTAGGCTTGACAAGGCATTTATACTGCTACGCAATCACCCGATTGTTCGTGACCGTGCAACTGACATACATTCACAAAGGAGTTTTTTAGAAATTCTTAATAGTGTTCAGCCTCAGAACACTAATGAGCTATACATATCTGCACTATTTCGCAGTATGGCTTATAGTAACCGAAGAAATTTCATTTCCAGTACATTTAGTATGCATCAGGCGTGTGTCAATCTTCTGATTGACAGTTATCATGTTTGTGCTGTACTCAAGCTTGAGCATCTTCGTCTAGTCTCTGATAGAGGGGTCTATTACTTTACCACGAACTATAGGAACCCCTACCCACGAAGAAGAAACGGTAGTATTGGACCGGCTAGAGGGGGCGGCGGGCAGCTCACAATGAGACCGCCGTCTCAGAAGGAATCGAGGCTACAACAAATAGACTCTAGTCGACCTGCGGCGGATAGCGCCGCAGGTCCGACGACCCGTCCTCCGACCCTTTATGCAAAATCTTATAGGGACGCTATCGCCCAGGCACTGCCCCGTACGATACCTACTAATGAGCACGAGAATGCCACGAGAACCATGCCTGATATAATACCTGAAACGGCCCTGGTAGGACCAGAACAACCGGCCGAAACGGCCCCGGTAGGACCAGAACAACCGGCCCCGGTAGGACCAAAACAACCGGCCGAAACGGCCCCGGTAGGACCAGAACAACCGGACGAGGCTGTTCCACCCGTTGGAAGACACCCCGAGGATGGGATGGTGGTTCTATCTAAAGATAGTATCCACACCCCTCCTCCAGAGCAGACCTATGAAGGATTCAGACCCATACGCCTGCCCCCCCTCAGACTGGATTCGGACGAAGAGTCGTCAGAAGAACGAGAAATAGGTTCATGGGCTGACGAGCCCTATGGTGGCACGGAATAGATATACCATTATTTTTGTGCCATCATTTAGAGGTGAAACTTTCTATGGGTTATAGATATGGCCGAAGTTAATCAAAAAACAGAGTCAGATGACTCAGCATCAGACGTCGCGGGAAGTGTTCTAGCCCTCCGTAACCGCATACGCGGAATCCTACCCGCGGACAGTACTATCCCCGAGGGGGACGTCCGGCTAGACCTCAATGACGAAAAAAACTTAGTTGATTTAGACGATCCCGATCTGAGAGCGTATATGGACGGAGCCCGTAGACGCTTAAGAGAACACGAGAAAACTAGAGAGCAGCTTCCTATGGTAGATCCTCTTCGCAAAGCATACATTGAGAGCAATAGCAATCTATCGCTTATGATGGCGGATTTCGACCAAGGGCTCATCACATTACGCACGTTAATAGATGAAGCTCATATCTATACCAAGCGTCGCGAACAACCAGAAATAAAATTTCAGAATACAATACAAGGTTTCGATAAGATCGCCAAATCCATGGAAAAACACCGTAACGATATCTGTGTCGTCCGCCGGCGGTTTGAAGAATTAATTGACGGACTCCTACAGAATATAAAGTATTTAGAAAATAGCCGACGGCTACATAGGGAAGTGCTATCCTCTATGCCCGTAGATGTCAATTCGCCAGAATATTTAGAATTCCAATCCAAACAAAAATTCTTGGAAGAGATGGCCCGAATGTCCGAAAATAATCAACCAAAGCCCAGTCATCGGCCGGACTGTCCGTGACACCATCCGCAAAAATTTTCTTTATATTTAATAAGTGCAAGCCTATCTAGTATGTATGATGAACTAGATGTAGTGACAATAGCCAAAACCCTAGCAGAAAAAGAGATCGAAAAGGACCGCGCCCACTATCAATGCATCCTAACCATAATCGAAAAATTCATCTACAACCACGGTCTAGTTGTTGCAGGCGAAAGCGCCAACAGGCTCGCATCGGAGATAAATAACACTGCACGCCACCTACACCATTTTGAGGTCTACAGTTCGGGGGGGGACGCTCTCCCCCGAAAACTTGCTAAAGAGATATGTGGATTTGACCCGGGGGGTCTTACACGATACACCGTTATGATCACGCAGTCGAGCGGGTGCGACTACACTATAGCAGTGGACGGGCGCGAACTGGTGCATATACGAAATCTCCCCTCCCATCGCGGGGTGGACACGTTTAGCCTCTTATCCCCCATTAGACGCAAAGGAGTATTCGACCGGAAGGGTCTATTATGCATTAGCCCCGATCTCCAACTAATAAATGTCTATACGCTACTAACGGAGGTTACACAGGCAAAGTTCTGGCCAGATCTGCTCGGCTACGAGCGATCACTACGCCAACAGTTCATTTCAAAAAGAACGAAACAAAGTTTCGAAGCATCGGGACATACAAAAAAATATAGCCCCAGACCTCTCATCGAGATCCTTCTCAACGAATTCGTAACAAATCCAAAACGTATTGTAGTCGGGGATTATGCCCATAGTCTCTACACCAAAGACAGACAAACATCGGCCCAAACCTGGCGTTTGCAGATTATAACTTCCATGCCACTCAGACAGGAGGCTGAAACGGTAAAGAGCATTGCAAACCGTCTACATACGAATGTCCAGGTGACTTATAATGACCCCCGCATCCCTACAGACATCCATCTCCGACGGCTCACTTTCTATATCATACAGCCCGGACGCAAACATGAGAGTTTTCTCGACATATATAATAGTAGCAACTACTCCCTCATCCCACATATTAAAGCATCAGAGCTCATGCCGCCAAGTCCGCATCAGCTAATCTCTAGCAAGACAAACATAGGGACCCTATTTGTCCAAGCCCGTTTCCTCCTTATTGAGCATTGGACCATCAATCTGCTTTCGCAGATGAGCGCGATAACATGCGAACAGGCCGATAGCCTTCTATACAAAATAGCAGCAAAGTATCGGCAGATAATGTCACTCGAATGGCCTGAAACAGATAAACTGTTTCCTCCTGACAGTAAAAGCTACACCGGTGTACACCGAGACACACAGCTTACAGCAAAACGCGAAATACTAATCAGAAACAAGCAGAAGAGCCGGTTTGTCCCGCCTTACTATCCCATACGAGACCTCACTACTGATCAAAATCGCGCGGCTTCAGACGCAAGCGAAAATTCACATTAGCAGCCTTCATCTCATGCTGAAAGACCATAGAAGACTTCCCCGAGTCTACAGCCGCTATATCTGCTAGAGGGCCGCATGTCTGACACTTGTACAAAGAGAGCGCTTGGTTGTAGATGGCGTGATTGCCACAAAGACGGCATATATATGCTACCCGTCCATCGGAGTCGTCTCGTGTTTTTTCCACCAAAGTGTGCATGGCCCCCTGACCCACCAAAACCCATTTTTCCATTTCTCCTAGGCGCAGGCCGCCATGTGAACGCTTGCCATCGAGAGGTTGTCCTGTTAATGCATCGGTCGGGCCTCTACTTCCAACAGCATATTTATCATCTAAAACAAATTTCTGCAATCTTTGGTGGTACGTCGGACCAATAAAAATTGCGGTGTTATAATGTTCTCCCGTCAGTCCGTTATACATTTGGCTGCAGCCGTTATACCGCAGACCCTCTTCTGACAAACGTTTGGCTAGGATAGCAACATCTACAGGGGTGAACGCCGTCCCATCGGTGATGATGCCCTTCCGTGCGTTAATAAGGCTTTCTGAGGTTTCGATCATCTGTCCGTTTGTCATTCGTGAGGGATGGGAATGGGGGTTAACTATTAGATCGGGTTGCATGCCTTCGTCAGTAAAGGGCATATCAGACGAAGGACGCATTACAGCAACAATAGATTTATTGCCACTGCGAGAGCTCATTTTGTCACCAACGTTCACCGGACGCAGATACCTTAATTTTACCAGTCCGAACGGTTCCCCGTTTGGACCCCGTGGACGCTTAACGTCCTCCACCACAGCAGGTTCTTCCAATAAATAGACGATACTATGGTCTATATACTCGGTCTGTGAATCGGGGGCCCCCTCCTGCGTGTGCTTGCGTCCGCCACGGGCACTACGCGTCTGGATTTTTGCAATTCTCCCGATTAAGACATCTCCTTTGTTTACAGTTGTGCCTATAGGCACAAACCCGTCCACGAGTTTCTCATACGAGGCCCCAGGTTTGAGGTTTTTTGTGTTTGTAATATCAGGATTTGTAAAGATCTCACCTTTTTCGAGTTCGGCCTTTTCTATACGATAGAAAACCCCGGCAAATCCACCACGATCGACAAAGGCTTGGCTTATTATGACCGAGTCCTCCTGATTGAACCCTCCGTCAATCATATAAGCGACAATCGTATTCATCCCATTGGGGATGACGAACTGATGGGTCAGTGTTTTTACTAGAGGTATTTCATTATAAAATTGCAGGAATCTGTTCATGTCAGCCCTATACGGCCAACTATTGCAATACCAGCTGCATGTCTGTCTGGCCTGATTGGTTTCATATGTCACCCGGGCGGGCTGGGTGTGGTTCCCATAGGGGGAAATCAGAGCAGCTAGGCCTAGTATGGCCTGCTCCACGTCCACATGTGTGAATCGGTCCAGCACGTTATGTCGGTTTCGGTGAAGGACTTTTAATGACTCGGCCACATAGCAGTTCTCAGCCTCTTCCGGTGTTATGTATTCACAGACACCGGCCGCGATTAGATCCTTCATCGTTATCGCACCGGTAATTATCCCCTGTGCATATTTGCGGGTAAATAAGGTGTTTTGTGTGAAAAGGAAGTCCGCATCCCCCCTCTCCCGGGCCCTGTCATAGTCTTCAATATTCGAATAGACAATTAGAAGCGGACGTGTGACACGTCCCACATCTAGCCAGAACTCGACCTCGTCCACGACGGGATCCCAATAGATTGTGGTGTGGGGGTCGATCTCACCCTTTCTGCGAAGCACCCTATATTTTACTACCAGTTCATGGGCCACCCTACAGCACCCTACCCACTCGCCGTTGATAAAAACGCGGGCCCACCCGTTGCGAAAAATTTCATTGTTGGTTATATCCTTTAAAGAAACTACGCTCGGATCCAATAATAGACGCAATTTTAACGGGAGAGAGTCCCCCGCCGTGCACACGTCGGCGGTGATGGCAAGCTGTTTTGACATCCCTACCTTTTCTCCCGTGTCGGCTGATTGTGCTACACATATATATCCTATATACGAGGGATGGACTCTACGCATTTGATCTGCTCGGTCGGTCTGTTTAGCGGAATTGGAGGTGTTGTGTGTGTTGACAGTCCGCATGGAGGAAAGTGTGTTTGTTGGGTTTTTCCGTTCTAGTGGCTGTGTGGAGACACGGTTGACGATTGCTCGCCTTTTCACCACTATTGTTTTATTTCCGGATGTGATGGACTGTTCCATTGTCCGGTTCAGATCCGCCCCTGTGGTTGACAGAGGGTTACGAAAGGCATCTACGATATTTCCTTGTGTTAGTTCTTCGAACGGGGTGAGCTTAAATTCGCTTTTTAGACTTTTTAGTATGGGCCCTATGACAGAAATGTTAAAATTCGCTTTAAACGATTTTGCTAGGGCTATACCCGCGCTGAAAACACGTTTTTTGTTGTAGCTGTCTCTATCGGATGGGAGAGAAATGCCCATTTCCACTAAGAACATTTTATGGATTAGCATCCCTAGAAATCGCAATTTGCGGCGACGGCTTTCTGGGTTTTGGCCCATATGTGGGAGTATGACCTTGTCCAGTACAGAAAGCAGACGTTCATTAAGATATTGGATCGCATTGTCGTCGGATTTGTATGATACCGGGTTTTTGACGAATTTGGACAGCTTTTCAGCGAGAAATTGTATTAATTTCTCGCGATTCAGCTCGTCCTTGACCGGTATAAAGGTGGCATCGACTAGATGGAGCGACTGGCCGATAATTTCTAGCATGTGGGTCGTGATGGGGGATGTGGAGTCCAAGTCAAATACAACCTGTTCGGCGATCTCTGCGTCGGATGTCATCCCGAAGACGCGGAATAGAATGAACCACGGGATCCTCATTTTCGAGAATTTTGTGCTATTGATTTCTATGGTTATTATCCCGGATGTCATATAGCGGATTATGATCTGTGAACTATTTTCGAAGGCCCCCCCGGGCTGAGATATGAACTCCCCACGTACAATCTCATAGGCATGCATATTTTCATGCACATGGAGACTATTGAACCGGATATTTTCTAAAAGATCGACAACCCACTCCCCCCTGATTATAAAATTTCCCCCCTTATCGTTCGGATCCTCTTCCATCCCTTTTTTGGCGTTTCTGGATAGGTTCCATGTATGACACCGGTTGCTGCCAACCATAATAGGATAAGTACAAACTTGAAAAGGCTGTATCTCCGCCCTTTTTACTTCCTCGCGTCCGTTGCTATATCGGGCGGTTAGCTTGACTACGGCCGCCAGCACAATAGGCCCGGAATATGATAGACCGCTTAGTCTCGCGCGATTTGGTAACAGATCCGCAATTTTGCCAGTTAAATGGGTCGAATAGACAGGACGACCAATCTTCACATCGGTAAACTGGAATTGTATACGGATGGATTCCCGTTCTTTGTCTATGGGGGTCTGATCCCTAGGGTCCTTATATGTTATGTCTACGTTAAATAGTTGCGTGATTATATGTGGGATGCCCTTATCCATTAACTCATTAAAAGCGTTAATATTGTAGCCCACCAGTCCGTTGCTATTGACGCCGGCGGTTATGAACGTCATCATGTCCTTTGGTGTTAGATCGTCATTGTCGGTGTCTGCAAAGGTGCTAGAGTCGTGGTATGCTTGTGCTGGCGGATTTTCTTGCGTCATCGTTGTTGTCTTATATTTACGTATCTATAGTTCAAATACAATATAAAGGTCCGCGGCAGAACTCTGCAAGAATTGAAATGCATATGTGTCTCCTATTAGCACCCCTATGGAACTACCAGCAGCCATCGAAAATAAAATGATCCGTGATATTAAAAAGTGTCTGTATTGCTTTGTGCTTGCTCGGACAAGTCAGATACAGGAGATTTTTACCAGTGACGGTGGAGAATATCGGTTCGACGGCAACAAGTACGATTCCTTTGAAAATTATATAAGTGGTGCATACGATGATAAGAAACTCAAGGTTATTACAGTGACTAGAGAGGCAGTCCTCATATGTCTTACCTTCTTTAGACAGATGCTTGCCAGCGCGAAAGAAGTACAGTGTACAAGACCCGAGAGTGTCCTAGTAGATCTAGTGGGGGCTAATACCAGCCATACTATATTCGTTCGGTATATGATGGGGGTCGTGGAGGAGATGCGCCCATGTTTAGCGGACGGCAACATGTCCCGATATATGCTATACCCCGAGACATTCGCACAAACAATAAATAATAAAAGTCTGGGTCTTTTCAACCTAGTGTTCAGCAAGGATAAGGTTGCGCGTCTATTTGTCGATTTTCTGAAATGCATTTCTTGGTTCGCCGGTGGAAGAAACTGGGAGCAAAGGACCACACTAAACGAAAAAACTTTAAGAAGTATTTTACGGGATACTGGCGCCATCAAAACGGTTGATCTTCCAGAGACCATTATGGACGAGATTATTCAGAAAACGGACAAACCCGCAAAGAAAAGCTCGGACGTGAAGGGGTCCAAGAAATCGGCGGATGATTTGGGTTCTGTTAGACCACCCACGGATAAAAAACATGCCGAGCATAGCACGTTATGCGGAGAAACGGATGATCATCTCCTATCGGCCCCGGAGGCGGCAGCTTGTGTTCAGACTGTACTAGAAGACTCCGACGACGATGGTGGGATTTTTGATTCTGACACAGAGTGACGCACTTAAGATTTATCTTTTTTTTGCGACATTAGAATAAGTTTACTGAAACAGTACATGGATCCTATAGAATACAGCCGTCCAAAAAACACGAAAACCCGTTATTCCCCTCTATGGAAGAACCAATCTTTCATTTTTGCGATCTTGCTGATGCTTCTTCTTGTCGTCATCGCCAAAAACCGTCTAAACGAATACGAAGGAATGCTAACAGGGTTCTGGGTCGGGGATCTAAACTTTTTAAACCAAGCCGGTATGTCCGACATGTTTCTCTATTTAGAGACCCCTGATAGGGGGCATATACCATTCAGACGCATAACCAGACGAGGGTACCTGGTTATGCTAGATGACCAAGGTGACGTTATTTCCGACCAACCGATCATAATAAAATACCGCACGACCTTAACCAGCACATTCGCCGCCGTAAAAAGCCATTTCCGTGGACTTGGTCCCTCCGGCACCCATAGAAAACAAACCACGTATAGGATAGCAAATTGCAAGATAGATTATAGCGAGAGAAAGATTATGCCAACCGGCCTATCCCTAGTGCTGAACCCGGAGACCAGTTCCCTTATTTTGTACGATTCGGCAAAGATTTATGCCTTTCTATACCGAGACTCGCAGGCATCCGAAGCAACACCAATTAGAGAAAGATCATACTAGGATAGTTTAGGGCTGGACAGATCAGCAATAAAGGTATTGCTGATCTGTTCATAGATTAACATAACGGGCCCCTCTATGACCATGCACTGTATGGTATAGCCCTGAACTCATGAACACATTTGCGCCACATGCGTGTTCCGGGACTGATTTCTGTGTTATGTGTAGGATTTCCGGGTCCTATGTCTGTCAGGCCCAACAGAAATGGTCCATATTCGTGATTGCGGTCATTATCAGAAATGTTTTCGTGATACACCGGAGTCTGAATTTTTTTTGCTAATTAGATAATGGGACCCCTGACTTATAGTAAGATATGTGTCTCGTGAAAGCCAGCACATGTGGCCAGAGTCCTGGGTTTGCTACATTTCTAATAGCAGATACTCGAGAAAGACATGTCCATCCTTTTTTAGAGACGGATTTTCCCACCGCCGGGGTGAAGTTTGTCGTTAGGCAGATAAATACTGGCGATTATTTAATTTGTCGCCCGGGTCAGCCCGAGCCCGCTATTATTGCGTGCATAGAACGCAAAACTTTGAAGGATTTTGCGGCTTCTTTTCGTGATGGAAGGTACGCTAACCGCGAAAAAATGCTATCGTTACGTGCTGAGACTGGATGTCAGTTATATTTTTTCGTAGAAGGCCGTCCTTTCCCCAAACCCAACTGGAAAATTGGACCCATCCCATATTCTTCGATACAAAGCTCCATTACAAATATGATGGTCCGGGATGGAATTCACACAGTTCAGACGGCAAATGAACAGCATACCGCTCTAAGACTATTAGAATTCATTAAAGCACTCGAGAGAATCGAAAACCCGTTCCAATACACGTGCCCTTCTGTCAGAACATGGTCAGGACAGCATTTTATAGAAAATGGAGAATATGAGCCCGATGTCCCACAGCAACTAACAGGGAACATACCCTATAGTGATGAAAGGATTTGTATGGGTATGTGGTCTGGTCTGCGTGGGATTGATGTCGTAACATCAAAGGTCCTTATCAATGCTTTCTCGTTTATGTCCTTTGTCCTTTCGCCTGATACAAGATTGAAAATTGCCCAATTGCGGACCCCTTCCGGACGAAGCATAAGTAAAAAAACCCGTGATATTCTTTCTAAACTCTATCTAGGCGATAGAGGGATGTCCGTATCCATTCTATCCAAAATACCGGGGATTTCCACTAAAACTGTCGAGCAGATTTTAGATTCAATTTCCATGATAGGTCTTTGTAAGCTTTGTGTGTCAGAGGATATTTCACCCCTATGTGATATCAGAATCGTACACCCGACCCGCACAGTTAAACTAGGAGAAATACGATCCAGGCGGATTTTAGATTGTCTGGGATGGTGCTATAAAGATGTTTCATCTGAGGACGATCCATCACGAAAAGGAGAAAATGTGGATACCGTGCCCCCGTCCGCGGCCAAACTACGTAATGACAGCTCCGACAGTTTTTTAGACGGATTGTTATCTAATTAGGGTCTAAATTCTCTGCTGATATGTCCACATATTCCAAACTAAATGGATTATTCTCCTCTCTGTCTGCTAATGGATCATATTCTTCCGAGACTTCTTCTGCGACATCCCCAGGCCCGGAGTAAGCCTCAATATTATCCCCGGATGAATCGTTCACACTACTAACATTTTCATCCCCAAATATCATAAAGTTGAAAGGCCCAGGTTTACTCAAAAGTTTTTCACTTAATAGGACGTCCTCTAGTACTGCAATAGCAAATCTCTGAGATAGCTCCTGGTACCACGGCACACCGTCTTTAGCAAAACCATGCACGGTATTGACAGATACGCAGAAACTTTCTATAATAAAGTGCAAAGTGTCCGCGGGTGACCTATGCTTTTGCATATAACTTAACTTGATAGAATAGTCGCATGATATATCAGGAAAAAGTATAGCAAACTCGGATAAAGCATCTGGTGGCGGGGTGGTTTTCATCAGATTAGATAAAATCAGTGGAGGGTGCTGGAGACGCGGGTAGTTGCGCAGCATATTGTAGTATGTCGTGAACAGACGCATTACGGAGTCTGCTGCTAAGATCCGCGGATGATCACGATCCTCTGGCATAGGCGGATCACCCTTCCCATCACGGATATCCGCATAACTTCGTTTTTCAGTAGCCCCTATGTTTTCTATAACAGATGGGGTCACGCCCTTATGATGGAGTAACTGAGAGGTTTTGAGGATTTGTCCGTAATCGTATACCCAATTCTTTGCTAGAAGCTCCCGAGGACCCCCCTCCTGACTAGTCTGTCGGCTCGTCTTAGTAGGGATTTCTGGTATAACGGCACGTCTCCGGTCTTCTCTGTAATTCGTATAAAACTTATTATAATATTTTCTTGCTAAGGCGGTTTCGGAGCAATGGTCTTGTATTAGTTTTAAGTCCAAACTGCATTTTGTGCAGACCTCCCCATCAAAACTATGCAACCCTCCAATCGGACACCGGGACTCATAGTAGGTAAAAAAGGCACCAAATTCCGTTAGAACACGCAGGGATTGCAAGACTTTTGCTGGATCCAGTTTACTAACTTTTGATTTCAAAATACCACATACGGAGCACTGGAGATCTGTCAAAACATAGTCATCGAGCATAATGACATTGTCCTTCCCTGAAAATAGCTTATCATGCAATTGCTGTCGGGTGAATATTAAATGGTGGTCTTGCTGGTCCGTATACACATATTGTGACCACTGGTGGCGGAGCCCGTTCTCGTCATACAGCAGAGTGATGTTATGACCGTGCACCGCTTGATTGTACTGGCGTGTTCGCTGATCCGGTCGTCGGGATAAAGGATCAAAAAAGGTGTACAGCGCAGGTTGGGCGAAATGGACGTGCTTTTGCTTGTAAACGGCCTCGCTCACTAAAAACTCATTAAAATGGGTCCGGAATATTTCCCATGTTTCGTGCGAAGTGACCCTTGTCGTATATTCGACAAATAGTCGGTAGGACTGTATATAAATTGCTCTATCGTATTTACCAAAGGGTCTCCCCCCTCCCAATCGCGTGTCCCACCCGCCAGTGGTTTTGATGGGACCCCCCGAAGAAGCCGGCAAATTCATAAGATCACTAATCTCTCTGCCAGTTGGTATGTTTTTCCCCTTTTCTGGGTTAAATATTTTTGTATAAAGGTTGGCATCCGGGTCCTTGTAGACGTATTCGGCGTCGACACCTCTAGGTATCTCAAATACGGCCTTTTTGCCCATCAGCGCGTTCAAGAACATGGGGGGGGGGCGAGAGCTCATAAGCGTTGGTAGCGTATCCCCCATAATAGATGCGAATTCTTTATGGGCCTCTTCTGGGAGCCTTGCCGGGTATAACGGCAGATGGCCCGTAACTTTTGCAACTTTTTTTGCGTAGTGGTAGATTGGATCGAGTTCCACGATCTCAGTTAAGAGGGTTTTGGCTATCTCTTGGCCACTGAGAGCCTGACCCCCATACATAGCGATTACTAGCCTATACGCTTCGCGAAAACGACTAATAATAAACTCATTTGTAATATTTTCTATCTTATTTATCAAGCTGCTATTTTTATGGGCTATGGTCTCCATAATGCGGTTAACATATTCACTTGTTTTGGAATTAGGAGCCACCCCCTCAAAATCTATCTTGATTGGACCCCCCCCTGCACTATTCTGTTGGTTCGAGCCTCTGACCAAGTTCAAGATGTAAGCATATATAAAGATGATCACATAGAGATGTGTGCGGGGGTCGACACTATCCAATTCATCGGCGCGCTCGGTGAGCTGTCTCCCCCCTTTTCTGGAAATTGTTTTTTCGGCGGATACGATAAGCGGGTAACACACTTCTACGGCGGTCGATGCAAAATTGCGGGGGTCGGTGGGCACACTAAATCTAATATCATCTGAGGCTTTCAATGCTTCTATCCATATAAGCCTCCGTAGCCCACTGTCCATATCCCCCGCTACTCGAACATCCGAAGACCTTTCTTCGTAAGTTATATCACTTAGACGTTCGCTGCATATTTTGCAATAAGATTCGCTTCCGGTGAATTGGCGGTTCCCCGCATATTTTGCAAGAAAGTCCTGGATCTCATCATAAGGGGAATTCTGCCCACGCATATGTATCAGAGTGTCCACATGTGGACAAATGACCCGAAAGCCACAATTTTCACACAAAATCCATGCAAATTTGCCGCGAACGTTGTTCGTAGAAGTCTCCTTGTTCTTCCTACGGACCTGGTTCCCGTCAAATTCGTAACGTTTATAGAATTTGCGCAATTTCTGTAGAATGGCCATCCCTTCGTCGGAGGACTTGATGGCCCGCAGTTTTAGAAGGAGGGCAACATGCGGACACGTGTTCTTGACCTGCATCTCAATCTCTCGTTTCCGGTTGTCGTACTCTGTCTGTACCACCTCAGTGTCCCGTTTTCCTGCGTTTTTAGTGTTTGCAGTGTCGCTAATGGCTTCTAACAGATGCGATGGATCGTCTGAGACGCCATGTAGCTCAGTCAAATGTTTGACCTTTGCCAGGCGTTCGGCCCCGAGCTTATCTTCGAGAATTATCATATATTGCCGGGCCCTCCCGATGTCCTTGGATAGCTCCTTGCGCGTTTTCTGGCGTATTATCTGTTCGTTCTGTATACGGCCGGCCCGTTGCAGTGCTATTGCTATTGAATCCCCGTCATCCTGCATCAGGAGTTTCAGAATATGCATGGTGCCCGTTCGGAACAAATCATACAGGATTGGTAAGCGAAAGGGACCTGGGCTCTTGGAAATGGGATATACCTCCGAAAGTTTAGAAATCAGGTCTATGACATGGTCGGGGTCGACGGTACGGATGGTCGTGGTGTCTGTAATGTTGTAGCTGTCACCGGTGTAATCCATAGCGGCCGTAAGCGAATTGTCGGGATTGTTTTTTTGTAGGGATTCTATCATGTGGGACATGTATTTTTCGGCATGGTGTGTTGCAAACCACCGACCCAACCAAATAGAATTTTCCCCCTCAAGATAAGCAAAAATCCGCAAATATCTATGAGAAAGCAATCGAATGACTTCGGTTGTTTCTTGCAGAGAATTGGGAAATTTCACGACTTGGTGGGCTGTATCTAGGCGTTTTAGTTCTGTCCATCCTTCCGCTAATAGTTCTTGAGGGAGATGGAGGGCATCTCGTAGGGGCTGGCTGATGGGACCCATCAGCCGCTTTCGGATTTTATTGGATGCGAGTACAAGATCTAGGAAACGATACCACCCGCCCTGCACCATTTCATTTAGTCTCATTTGGTGCGACATATCCGTCAAATAGTTTTTCTGTTGTAGCGGGCTGCTAACTTTTGCAGGTGATAGTACCACTCCCAATATATCTATCGGTTCTTCCGCTGCAAAGCTTATCAGCTCCCCACGTATCGTGAAGGCTTCTTTCCGGACCCCTGCTCGCACACGTAGAATGCTAGGTTCCTTCGCGAACTCTTTTGTTGTTTTACGTCCGGTGTTTGAGACAACAGGGTATAGAGAGTCATTGTATAATAGCTGTCGTAGTGCTATCTCGGGCGGACTGTCAATGTATGGGGTCTTACTCTGGCATCTTTTATAGTCGTCAGCCAAGACAGCGAAATGGTTTATACTATTGTAAAAACCATTTCTGTTGTTTTGCGGGGTGATACTCTGTGGGATCTGTTCCAATAGATTACGTAATCCTTCCTCACCTAGATTAAGTATATCGGTTGTAATCTGTCTGATATCAAGGACACGTATTACCGTTTTTTTATTTAATAGCTTTGTTTGCTCGGTGGCTGTCATTGCAACAAAGTTCTGCATATTTGCTAATTAGAAATTAAGGCACATTAAAAATGCAAACCCGTTTCCATCACTATCCTTATAGAACCTGCTTTTAATACAAATTGAAGTTCAAGAACTGAATAACAACAACCTATACTATAAGCAGAAATCATGGATAAGACCATCTTACGGGATATAGGGGAGATTAAGGACCTCGGTCTAGAAAAACTGGTGTCTTTGGTGCGTGATATGGGACAAAACGGAGAGCCACAGAGTAAGATTCTGGACTGGCTCAATGCAGTCTGTATTTACCACAAATTACGGCTCCATTATGAGGTACTACCCGCGGATACGGACAACAGTTCGGAGATGTGTCTGCGGGATGCTACGGAGCGGGATGTAGGGACCATACGCAGCGATGAAGGCCCGCCGAATACATCACGGTTTGCATTTCTTGATAAATCGGGACAATCCGTCGGTAGGGTTATTGTGTCTAGCAATCGTGACAATCGGATGAAATCCTCTCTCCATTTTGAGTGTAATGGGGTCGTTATTGACAGCCGGGATTGGACATGTATTGCCATCCCACCTAGGAAGTTCAACAAACAGGTGGCTGAGAAACGTGTTAACCATTATATAGAGCAGGGTCTCTACGACATCACAGAGGTTAACGACGGAACAGTGGTAACTCTATATCAGTGGGGGCACCCTAAGGTCGGAAACCTTTGGGCTTTATCCACATATAATAGCTATGATGTGAGTGCTCTCCGCTGGATGGGTCCAAAAACATACGCAGAACTTGTCTATGAGTTGCTTATGGAGCAAGACCCTAATAACAACCTTGGGGTTGAACTTCGGTATGACGTACTCTTTCCCGGCGATACCCGTCTCCATCTTAGAGGATTAGGGTGTCGGGCATATTGCTATACTATAGGCTTTCGCCATCCTAATTTCCACCCCCTAAGCCATAACCCTAAAGACGTCTGGAACATCCAATCGGTTGATACGCTAAGTAGGGAGGTTTTTAGCGGTCCTGGGTATGGGCTCCCGTACATTAAGAATCAAAACCCCATTGAAGAGAGCACGGTATTATCACGGATCGCATCCTATAAAGGGATGAAAGACGGGTTTATCCCCTCCCATATAAGAGTCGAGGATATCCGTGAATTAAATAAAAAAGAACTAGAAAGTGCCCGATTATCTATATCACAAAATCTATTTGGACTCCAGTATTACAAATATGGGTATATCCTGCGTTCTAAAAACAGAGCCATTACAAAAGATTGCTCTGATCTTCTTTACGAATCAGCGCTCTTAAAATTCATACAAAGATGTTTTTATCAGCAACCCGTCCGTATTGTCCAAGAATATCTTAATCCGGACAATCGGATGGAATTCAATCTATTAAAAATATATCTCACACCCTCGCTGAGAAAGGATTTTATTAGTTTATTTCCACAATTTAGAAGAAAATTTGTGGATTATAGGGTGTTCATCGAAAATCTTATCCGTTTGACGACCCAGTATTTTATACCTACTAAAAATCGCCCAAGTAGGGTGCGGTCGCCGTTGGCGGTGGTCGCAAATATAACAGCCAAAAGAATAGAAAAGGCCGAGAACATTCCGATGAGAGGATACGGTCATCAAGGGACCCGATTCCCGTCCCAGTCTATGCTAGAAGGGATAGTGAGATATTATGTGGAAAGACCAGAAGAAACGATAACATATCTCAATGCCATGGAAAGGTCGAAAAAAGCAGCCTCAACGGGGGGGCCCCACTGAGCCGGTCCCTTGGCATCAAAGGCAAATATCAGCTACGTGATTGCGTGTCCGACAGATGCTGACAACTATCTCTTTTCTAATAGATTCTGAATTTCATTGATCGCCCTTTTCATCTTAAATTGGTTCCTATTAACGGTCTTAAAGGCTTCTTCGGAGTTGCGCTGGATGGTTAATGAGACTGCATCCATAAGCGCATAGACTGTTAGGATATCGTCATAGGCCAAAGTCCATTCCGCGGTATTAGGGCTCTTTGCGTATAGCGACGACCTCAATACAATAAATTTTTTTCCTTCTCGACTGGTCATAGGATTACGTGCTACATAACCACCAACACGAAATTCGCCGGATTTTCTAATATAACGGATGTGTGTCCCATAGCGTATATTTTCTATAAAATCGTCTGGGATTGCTATGTAATTGTGGAGCAGATCTTCTTGTTCTTTGTGTGTATATGTGGTGGAAGGGTGCGCTTTAGACGGTCCGGCCTCTTTGCCGTAACTAGGATCATGCGGGTTTCCGTGAGACATGCCAGATAACGGATAAGTATTCTATTGTTTAAAAGTTGGATGTGGTTATATTGGTACTCTGTGTACTTGGTTGCTTATTCAAATACAGCAGTACGAATTAGAACCCTTTGCTGGTGGAATAGCCCATAGGCTACTTACCAGTCATATTTGTGTTATGCGGTTTTAGGGCTATTGGTATAGGGTCCAGTTTATAGATACAAACGACGTTTGTAATATCGCACATATCCACTTTCAATTTTGCATATTTATATATAAAGTTTGTATAGTCATAGAATTCGTGATGTCCCAGGAGTCTAACCAAGCAAACACTTTGCCATTATGGATGTTCCGGACCTACGTTAACAGCCTTGAACTGGGCCATCTAGAGGGGAATAGGCGCTACAAAGACTTTCTGAGCCTTTCTTCTGATCTCTTGCAATATTCTGGTGTTATGCGTGCTGTAGCATTTGATGTGCTGAAGTATGAGTATCCTATGCGCCAATCGGGATATACAACCGCGGTTCTGTCTATAAGCGTAGAAAACAGGGGGCGGCCCAACTCCGCCTACTATGCGTACCTGCATTGGCCTAATTTTCCTCGGAGGGGGGGGGTGGACCCCGAATATATATCGATATCCTCCACTTTCCAGTCCACGGATGGTGAGTATAGGGCCCGGTTCATATGGTACCCGGCCTTTGTGAGGGCCTATGGCACCATCACAAGCGAACTTGGAAAATTGGAGGAAATTATCCTTTCGACTCTAGGGAGGAATTTTATCAATATAGATGCGAGTGTTTTTTCGGGTTTTGCTGGGATGAAGGAGAGGGTGATACAGACAATATCCGACCAGAATATTTTGATTCGGATATTGGTCGCAGCCTTACTATTAGACAGTAAAAGGATACAGGATGGGACCATAAGCACCCACACCAATACAACATACGTGGACACCATTGGTGCTATATGGGATCTTATTTCAAAAGAAATCGGATTACTGCTGAAAGACCCTAAGATCTTAACGGCGTTGGTTACTTTCCGTAATGGGGGGGATGAGACCTCTATTCTACGTCTGCAATGCGGCCAAAAAATTATACCCCTTACTATTCGGGAAGTTCTGCAGACCGGAGATATAAATTATGCGGCGTGGCGCGAGCAGTATATCTCCCAACAATGTTCAGATCTTGTCATTAACGGCGTATCCCCGAATTTTCCTTTATATAATAACCATAGCTATATTAGCGGAACTGATAAGAGGATATTTGAAAACCGCGCTATGCATAAAAAATACTATTACAGCGATATTGTGCAGCATAGGCGCCAGGGTCCTGAGCAAACGGTGCTCGCCGATGACACTGGCGAGGATAGTCAGAATGACGGGGACGCGCCCCGTGAAAAATATGTAAACAGCGGGATTGAGTACGCTGAAAGCTTTTTATTGATCTCCCCAACGGTTCTTTTATCTACTGGCGAATATGTCGACATCACCTTATCCTCATTACCACTAATAATACGCCGGTCGCACGGCATAAGCCCGACGAGTATGGCTCTATTCAGTAACGAGGATATGTTTGCGGCGTTGCTATTCCATCTATGCTACGGTGCCCATGTCTTGCATGAACGTGCGGGTATTATCCATAGCGATCTTCATCTAAATAATATGACCTATTTCTGGTTTAACCCTACTTGGGTTCTGGAGACAGACTCCTCCGAACTCTATACACAACGGATTTCGGATCCGGTCATTGCCTTCATAGCAGGCGACCGAGGCGAAATCGACACTTATATCCTGCCACATATCGACGGATTCGGGTGTCTTATTGATTTTAGTCGTTCGCTTATCGGCCCATCGCACTTCCAACGACTCGAAAAGGAATTTGGTAAAATTTATACACACAGTTTTTACAAGGATCAGACCGAACGTGTCATTAGAACACTTAAGTATTACTTCCCCATTTTATTTGAAGATGAAACGAATGAGATAAAAGTTCGTGTATGGCTTACGAGGGATTTCTCCCAAGCCTTCAGTATTTTAACGGCAATCGATTACTATGCTATATCGCAAAATCTGCGGATTTTACTTGAAAATGAGGATAATTATGACTCCAATAAAGAAATTGTCAAAGAAAGTGATAAACGTCGTCTTGATATCCACCCCAATAATATAAAACTATGTACAGAGATAGAGCAAATGGCTTACAATATGTGTCTCGAACGTATCAGGGAAAAACTGGCTTCTGCACGCGTTCACTGTGAGACGAAAGATAATCTAACCATAGGACAAAAAATATTTTCAAATGTATTTAGTAAATGGGGTTTCGGCCGTTGGAATAAAGAACACCTCCATGGAGCCCATCTGATCGATATTTATAATTTCAACACTAGTATAAAATTTTCTGGAAAGGCGTATGGGGATTTTCCGCCCTGGGCCCAATTAGACAAAATCCTCGAAAATTCCCCCGTATCTGAGATTGATGAGATTTTTCAGCGCGGTGATTTACCATTTAAGGAGTCGTTGGCGGATGGATGCGGTGATAGCATTTGAAGAATAGCAGCCTGAATATATGGAAGCATATTTCCTAGAACAACATGAATACCTGCAAACAGTGTAATCGTTCAACGATACGCACCGTCAGAGACGATGAAGTCATTTTTCGCTGTTATTGTGGTGAAGAACAGGTCGGTACTCTTAATGACCTCCGGATTAGCGGCAAAATTATGCATACTGGGGAAACCGCAGAAAAATATGAGAAACTTATTCTACATGCCCCTTTCGACCCGACAACCCAGCAAGTGAAAAAGGACTGTCCCGGTTGCCGGCGAGATTATCTATCACAATTGCGCATTGGAGCGGAAGAGTTTATAATATATGCATGCAAATGTGGCTATAATAGCGGTCTAAAACCGGAAACTGTTTAATAGCCACGCCACACGGCTTTCGGCGATGATAGAGCCATCGGCCGAATGCGAATCGGCTGACGATACGTAGACTAACAGTTGGGCCCTGGGGGCATTCCAAGCTTTTTACGGTATTCCTTCATACAGTAGTTCTCAGCCTCATATATGGGAACCAGCGCCTTCCATTTTTCATTTGGATCTGCAGACCATGACTCAAATCCTGTCCCTTTAAAAGGATCAGAATCTTCGAGAGCTTCTCTCGTCATCCTTTTTTTCACGGCCTTTCTTATAAGGCATTTTCTGGCCCATTGTCTGGAGGTGTACACTAAAAGGCCCAGAACGGTTAACAGAACTATTAGCAGTAATAATAGCAGCAGATCGGGGTTCATAAAGCGGTCCATATAGATAGGAACTATGTCGGTGACCGCGGGAGGGAGAGTCCCATAAAACTTGTCTCCACCGATGAGGGGTCGTGGTTTATATCCCTCTAGTGCGAGATCCTGTCGTTTGATGTGTGTGTGGGCGAATTGTCCGGATGGGCGCCCATCCGGACTAAGTAGACACCATTGCATATTTTTCCACGAGACATCGTCAAGATCCAATCTCTGATGCGAACCGGGTTCGCGAGACCCCGGTTCCTGTTTACGGAGTATATTTCCTTGTTCTTCTATATTGTGTTCTATATTTGTCTGCTTGGCCTGGTAAACCGCTTCAGACGCCTGTAGCCCTTCTAGCCCATACGCCCAGTTGAATCTAATATCCCGGTCGTTGGCTAGTTTGAAAACAGAACAGAGCCCAGGGGGGCTTTCAATACCATCACAATGTGGTAAGCTTTTGTCCGGACATCTGCATTTACGTGATTGTGCCATGGCGGCACGCATTGTAGTACACAATGGCGTAGACATTGTACCTTTATTAGTTTATATAATGGGAGCAAACTTTGTGACTATTTCGCTCGGTGCCAGTGTCTATACCTGGGCCTGTTGCCGGCAATGTATCCTTGTAAATCCTATAGCCCCCGACCACGGCTAATAGAACACCCCCTCCCATTAAGGCATCCGCCCAGTGGTCATTAGACGGCCCTATTCCGTAGAATTCACAGGCGCAGTGCAAGAATCCGATAATTAGTATGGTTAAGAGCACACACAGTCCCAGATAAAGGTTGGTCGCCCCGGCTCCATAACTTTGGCACCCGCCCACGGCAGCCCCGGTGTTTTTGGACTGGTTGTCTATCACAAAACCCGGCGGTGCTGCACTCTCGGACTGAACGTCTGTCACAAAACCCGTCGACGAGGAAGCCGAACTATTTTTTGTACTTTGTCCCAAAAAGAATCCTGTTGCTAGATCGCCTATCCTTTTGCCATAACCTTCGACGGTGCTTGCCGCCTCTGTGAGGATTTCTGTAGGATGGCTCACAATTTTTTTTAGTGGGGCGGCTTTTTCTAATAGTTTGCTACCTATCATCTCCACTTCTGGAAGAGCCTCTTCAGCTAAAATTACAGCAGCTTCTGCCATGCAAATTTAATATGGTATTTGTAAGAAATATATTTGTATGGGGTCCAAATACTTTATTTTGTATTACAGACTGCATGTCCCGTTATTTGGAAAAAGGGACATGCGCTATATTGAAATGTTGGTCGTGGTTTTCCCTGCTCACCCCGATAACAGATATTATCCGGATAGTAGTTACTAGGAAGGGTTTTAAGGTCCGGGATATCATCTCTTAGTATAGAGTCTTCTGGTAAGGCAGTGCGTGAACGGGAAATATCCGTGGATAAGATAATACGATACGCTGCGTTGTAATTACAGCGTGTGTCCTCGTTACAACATCCCAGGATACGCGTCGATAAAAAGAATGGGGCGCTGTCAAGCAAAGCCATGTAATTTCTATGGGACAGTTTTCTTTGGATTTGCTGGAAAATAGCGGTACTATGCTCGAGAATTTTTAGGATATTGGTGTAGTACATAATATAGAGAGCCCTCTCCCCCCCCTGGGAGATATGCGACTGATGCAAAAAATATAATAATAGATATTGGACACAAACGATATTCATCCCCTCCTCTATCCCGGAAATTGCCAATTTCCGGAATTTTACCGAATACACCTGCAGGCGACACCGTCCTTTTTCGTCAGTAAGACTAAACATCGCCGGACGGATGTCCATGAATGGCCAATATTTTGCAACTCTAAGCTTTTTGCCACATATCCCATCAACCCTAAGCCTTTTGCCACATATCCTAGATAGCAACTGCTCTGGACAGGCCGACACCAAGACCAAATGTGGGGAGAACCTAGGGAGATCTATTTCTAGTTTAATGGACGGATCAGACCCGTTATACGAATATTCCACAAAAGGGGGGGGGATATTGCTAATATCTGCTATATTGTGGTTGTTCGCCCGTGCTAAGGTATCTAGACTTTTTCGGAGTAAAGCATACGCTGCAAAGCCACTAATAGCGGTAAATTCGGAGGAAAAGGAGAACGAATGACGTTCATAAAAACCCAGACGCTTCTGCGCACTATATTCCTCAGTTTTTTTGCAAACCCCGTTTGCTTGGATCGGATAGTGCATCTCTATCAGATTAAATCTTTTAAGATCTTTAGCGAAACGATGGGTTATATCTTCGCGCGGTGGGCTGTTGAAAGGAAAACAAAAGGCCAAATGGATATCATTCCTCTGATAATCAGGATGGAGCACCTTCATACCCCGATACATAAGGACGGGCAGATTTTCAAAAATATGGGGAGGTGTGTAGGAGATGTCAGCAACCCCTATAAAATCCGTCCGTACCCGCATAGTCTGGACATGTATGCCTCTAATAGCACCAGCGTTCCGAAAGCCCCTATTATGCAATATGTCTGCAAGATCATACGCATCTTCAACATTTTGTGGTGAAAAGAAGTCGTAATCAGGACGCTCATTATCATCATATATCTGAGAGCCTTTAAGACGTAACGCATAATCGATGGCAAGCCCCCCATATAATATGAGACCACGCGAGATTATGAACTCGCGCACTACCTCCAAGGCTTGATTGATAAAAGGGGCATCTTCGTCATACTCCAGAGCAATATTACAATATTTTGCAGGATTCTCCATAATATATAATGCCCATAAATTTCTGCAAATTAGGATTCGTATGATGGCGACCGCAATGTCCTATTTTTGAATCAATAGATTTTAATACTATGATAGAAGCTTGCGCAGAGCATGGCTACTATACACAACACCGCACGTGGGGTGTTTGATGATCCTTTCGGTATCCTTAAGGACATCGAACTTTCTGTGAATGACTCTAGCTGGCAGAATTTGCAAGATGGTTATTTTGATGGTGTTATGGGGGGTCGCGCAGCTCTAGGAGACGACGAAATGCCCGATGGCGGCCCCAAGTGGGAACGCTGTAGACAGTGTTCCTGCGCAATGGAGGTCCGTGGTTTTGAATTTGTGTGCGCGGACTGTTCCTATGTCTCTGATGGTCCCCTGGATATAGAGGTCAACAATCGGCAAGGAAGCAGGAATATACTGGATAGTGCAATGCGTGTAGCCCCCCGCCTAAGGATGGTCGGTCCCTCTTGTTCCTATTATCAGCGTGACCTGGATAGAGCCACTACCGTAGAATACTCCGAAATACAGCGCCGGCATGTGATGCAGGAGCTCCTAGCTTATAATGAGACATACCGCGAACGCGGCGGAAAGTGTTTTCCGAGAAATGTCCTGGAAGATACGGCATTGGCATACAATCAGGTGCAGAAACACTATGTCAAGAGAAGTCAGATGAAACAGACCCTGCTAGCCGCTATCCTGAAAACCGTGTGCAATATCCACAAATTCACACGAACGAACCCCGATATCGCAGATTTTATGCAACTTCAGATCCGTGGTGTGGCAAAAGGTACAGACTTTTTGAGGTCTATGCAGGCCGATAAACAGATCGATATAAATGTGGATGAGGATCGTCTACACGGACACATCACTTCCACGTTTGCCTTGCTGGACCTTATTTCAGAGGATGATCCCTCATATCCCACCCGCGATAACAGCATCATACGCACCGCGGCGATACACCTTACCACCGGTACTTTAAGATCTGCTATTGTTGCGGTTGTACGGACAGCAGAAGAAAAAAAAATAGGGACGAAATCCGAAAAACCCAGTAAAGTCATTGCCGCGGCCTATGAACTGTTGCGACGCGCCGGCTGCAAGATCCTATTGGACAACTACGCACAATCCTGCAATATCCGCAAAAATACAATCTCCCGCTTCACATTAGAGCTTTTGCGGTACCATTCTTATTTCAAAGATATTTATACGGCCCATGGTCTCATGGATTCTTGTTAAGATAGCCCACCGTCCAGAGGCGGAATAGCCATCTTACGCGGATTTTTTTCTTCGATGACGGGGACCCCGCCCACCATTAATACGCGCTGTATTTTGAGTGGGATTCGTCTTGCAAACAATTCTGCTCGGGCTATGATGATCGGATCATCTAATGCCACATTTTCTACATTGGGTGTCTGTGAATCACTGGGCCGCGCCGCCATATTTTCTCCGTCCTTTATGAATGTTTTTGAATTAATGGCCAGCTGCGCGGCTCTGGTGGAAATTAGACGTACAGCCTCATATCTTGTCATTGCGTTGGAGGTTATGTGTTCCTCTTCTGGGGCTATGCGTATATGGCGTATTAACCCCCCCCTGACCCCATCATTTGGCGTACTTGGTTCGCGTTTGCTAGGTATGTCTCTTTCTCCTTCCGACTCTTCCTCACTATTTGTCTCTGATATGCAATCCTCGCTCTCCTCACAGATTTCTGATAGGTAGTCTTCGTCGTTACTTTCGCTCATTTGATATTTTAGTGTATATCTATTATCTTACAATGTTTCAGAAAATTTCAGAATCTCATGGGCTTGCTCCAATAATACGCTATATCCTGGATGGATGTTTATTTATCTCCTGGCTTTTCAATTATAGCTGGCTGCGGCTTACCCTTGTGGCGCAAGTGGTGATGAAAGACCCCCTCAACCGGGCAACCGGACCCTGTATAGTAGAATCGGGGGGAAGGGGGCATGCTTTTTACTTATTGGACTCCTTTCTTGGAATGGACGGTGGAATAGAAAAATCGGCTGACTTGCATAGGGTCCTATCATATTTCTGGCGAAATTATCGCATCTGTGACCAAACCCGACAAAATCTTGCGGACCTTCTGTGCAAATATGTCCCGGGTTTCCTGTTACATGAGGCGGCTATCCTTACGGTTGTCCATACGGACCCTCTCGAGCCGTTCTCACCCACACTACTAGTGGTTACACTGGAAACGGGGAAGAATAGAATATCTACCAGTCATGACATATCATCACCTTCTGGGAAGCTGCAATGCACGCACCGCGGCACGTTCAAACTGAATGGTGCCGACCTGTCAACGGTATTTGATATGATTCTGGGACGTCGTAAGTGCCAGTTTTTCGGAGACCGTCTAAGGCGTAACCGTCCCTTTGGAAATCCGAAAATATATTAAAGGGGAAAATAGTATTAATAAATAGAGGTTACTATGGGAACCGAGTTATCACAAAGACCGCCGAATCTATCGGACCGCACTCGTCTTAGTACACCGTCACCCGCTGAAACGAATGAACTGGTGCAACAGAACCTGACAGAAGAATTAGAACAGAGACGATTCCCCGAGCTGCAATCACTACAAGACTTTCTGTATGAGATAGCGCCGTATGCAACCGGAGCGAGAGATGAGAAGACAAATATCATTAACCAGGCAACAGGTGTCACCTATGCACTGAAGGGCCCTTATCTGGAAAAGCTATTCCATCATCTCGAAGTATGCCGGAAAGCCGGGGGGATTGTCCATTTTTCGGAGAGACAGGGTTCCTCATTACTCCCCCGTACCGGCATTATGCTAGATTTCGATATTAAGATGGCAGGGGGGTCGACACCCGTGTTCGAAGAGCGGTATATGCAGCGCTTAACAAGTCGTATTGTAACACCATTACTGAAAGAGCTGCTCTTCCCCGCGGGGGAGCTAAATGTCCATGTGTTTTTTATCGCCAGACCTTCTCTGACTCTTCTTTCCGACGGCAGTCATAAGTACGGGTTCCACATGCTTGTCCCAGGCATTCGTGTCACACGCGGCTACAAAAAACATCTTATAAATCGCTTGCGACAGGACACTTCGATTTCGAATGTGTTAACGAGTCTCGGGGTCTGTGGGACCCCGCAAGGGGGGGGGGTGGCAGAGTGCATAGATCTGAATTCGGCTAGCGTCCCGGTGCTGTTTCTAGGTTCATCTAAACGCGGCTGTCGTCCATATCAACTGCTTTCGGCGTACGAAATATCCACCGAAATTTTTGATAAAAATGGGCATGGGGACGAAAGCTATCTCAATATCCGGAAGATCCCAGAAGATGAGCTCGAGAAATATAATCTTGTCTATGAGCTGAGTGTTTCGGTAGAGGGTGACTTGTCTTCTCAAGCCGAAGCCTTGGTTACGCGGGCGGAGTACAAATACCATGACCACCTGGCCCCGGCGATAGAGACCTTATACGAAAAGACGGCAAACGGTCTCATTGACCCACAGGAGATTGTTATTGCAGAGCATAGTCTGTCGTCGTTGGCCCTACATGACCCGGACGCCGCGCATTTGCACCAATTACTTGATCTTTTGCCGGTGGAATTTTATACGGACTATGGCAGATGGCGTGATATTATCCTCGCACTAGCCAACACATCACAGAAATTCTATCCTTTGGCCGAGTGGTTTTCACAAAAGTGCCCGGATAAATGGGTAGATGGCGGACGGCAAGGCCTTGAAAAAATATGGGATGCTGCGCTAGCAACAAGAGGGTCCAGTAGTGCTCCTTTGAGCACACGGTCGATCGTGTACTGGGCGAAAACCCATAATCCCGAAAGATTTAAAGAAATCGTAAATCGCAATTACTTCACAGTCCTTGCACGGTATGTATACAAATACGGGGGGTGTTTGGAGCATTATATGGTGGCCAAGGTGCTGTTCACGATGTTAGGTGGCAAATTTGTTGTCGATGTGTCACACGGTCCTGGTGGGGGGGTGAAATACTATTGGTATGAATTTGTCCTGCCAGAGCAGCCCAAGCGGGCGGGGGAGGTTTGGAAATGGCGCTGTGAGGCGGAACCTGATGAATTGCATACCTATATTTCTGAGAATTTGGTTCTGGTGGCTAATCAGATCGCGGATCATATTGAACAGCAGAGGCAACAGGCGGCCGACGAGGGGACGGCCCGCTACTACAAAAATTTAGGCAAAACCTATGCCCAATCTCGGCGGAGATTTTTTAATGATACTTTTAAAAATGGTGTTATCAGACAAGCATGTTATCAGTTTCGTAGACGTGGGTTTATTGAAATGTTAGATAAGAATGCCGATCTTTTGGGCGTAGGGAACGGTGTCCTCAAACTCGCAGGATTTGGTTACAATAAAAGCCAATTAATTGATTTTTTCCATGAGTGGCCGGTCTCCATGTACACTCGCACCGACTATCATACGTTTAACGCAGAAGAGCCTTGGACCAAATTGCTCTTAAATGCTCTCCAGGACATAATACCCGAATTGGATGCGCGGGTTTGGGTTTTATTCTTCCTAGCTACATCGTTATATCGCGGTCTGAAAGAGCCTCTTATGCTAATGTGGGTTGGGGGGGGGTGTAACGGGAAAACCTTTTTGATGCGTCTAGTTGCTGTCGTTTTGGGGGATGACTATGCTACAAAACTCAATATAAATCTGTTAACATCAGACCGAGAAAGCGCTGATAAGCCTAATAGTGCTTTCATGCGTTTAAAGGGACGTGGGTATGGCTATTTCGAGGAATCTAATAAGCGAGAGGTGTTAAATACAGCTCGTCTCAAGGAGGTTGTCAACCCGGGTGATGTGACAGGAAGAGATCTGCATAAAAAACAGGAGTCCTTTCAGATGACATCAACTTTGGTTGCCGCCTCCAACTATAATTTTGTGACCGATACTACGGATGACGGCACCTGGCGAAGAATCCGCCATTATAGGTCCAAGATAAAATTTTGCAAATTTCCTGACCGCTCCAATCCGTATGAGAAAAAAGAGGACCCCCGTTTTATCCATGAGTATATCAAAGACCCCGGGTGCTTATCCGCCTTCTTGAGCATTCTAGTCTATTTCTGGGAAAGGCTCCAGAATGAATATGGGGGACAGATAAAGATGGTGGAGTGTACTACTATTGAGCGGGAGACTAGGAGTTATAGGAATTCACAGGACACTCTCCACCGTTTTATTACAGAACGTGTCATAGATTCGCCCAGTCATATGTTTAGTTATAATATGTCGGACGTTGCAGTAATTTTTTCTGAATGGTACTGTGCTAACATAGACACGAGAAGACATGTTGCTTCTGAAATGATACAGGATTTAGAAAACTCGGCACTTAATAAATACTTGGGTTGGTCCGCGAATCGGGTGCGTGTTTTAACGGGGTGTCGTATCCTGAGGGGTGGGGAGAAGTCAGAGCTTAAAGATGATGAGAGATATATTGATTATATAAAATGTACGGCCGATCAGGACATTAACCAGGGCTTCTCCGCTGAAGATAACTGGTGGCTCCCCCCCTCGGATAAGGTCGTCCCATTATCCCCTGAAATGGCAGAACAGACAGAGCATGTTTTCGCAGAAAATGACCGGAGATATTCTGAGATGGATATTAATCGCGCGGATAAGGCATATGAAAATCTCGCCGATAGCGACGGCGACAGCGACGAGTTAGAATATTGAATTGGAAAATGGTTGGGTGAGATATTCCATCGGTTTTTTACGGCTATTTAAGGCCTTTTCTATGGTTTTGTACGTTTCGAATCTCTTGGCTGATCCCGAATCGGTGTTAATAGTTGCCCGGCATAAATGTGCTTTGTGTGGGACGTGGGTGAAACCGCTTTTTAAGAAGTTGTTGTATAGAGGACCGTTGTGAGGGCTTTGTTCGCAGTTTACACATATAGGGTATGGCTTTGTATTAACTAACATGATCTTATTTAAAACCTGGTCTAAAAAGGTCTTTTCTCCATCAAAAAGTTTTTGATTTTCATACGTGAGACCGATTTCCACATATTTCGGTGGGTGTTCTGTAACCCTGGAGCCTAAAAACCCAATAATTTCTAACGCATCTTGATTGCGCGCTTTTATAGCCCACATCCAGAGACCCCGTTCGGATGCATTTTTCTGGTATTCTTGGTTTAAAGTCTCCCAGGTGACTGTTTCTAACGACCAGCCGATACTTGTCGTATTCGGGTCTTGTGATAACCGTTCTAATGCATCTATATGCCCATACTCAAAGGGTTCAAATTCCATATTTTACAGAATATTATTCATGTGTATAGATTCTTCATTTTTTTTCTTTTCCATCTCTTCAAGAATTATGGTTGAAACTAATAAGGTGATTGCTAAAAGAACTAAAAGTGTGAAAAGTAATAATGTATCAAAAGATATTTTAGCAAATAGTCCCTCCATTGCGATCTCGGTTACCATACCTCGCAAATAAAGTCGCGCAAATATGAATTTATTTTGAAAGATTCGTTTTCGTATAGATGTCGTAGAAGTACGGCCACTCCTTTTCAGTGATAGTAACGGGACAATTCACACGACCGATCCGGGTCATTTCGTGTGCATTGAAAATCGTCTGCCAGGTATGGGCGTCGGTTAGCTCACACGGTACCTCGTTCCGATTAAATACCGAAAGGGGTAGACCCCCGGAAAACAGTTTTTCTAGGGCTACGATCCAAGTACAAAACAATGTTGTCCCATTAAGCGCATACGAGCTGCTACAGCTATTGACAATAATGGCCCCCTGAGATGTCAAAACACGATCGATCTCACTTAGTACATCTGCGGTGCCGTCAGACGGCACGGATAATAAAATTACATCAACCGATCCCTCCCGATAATCGCGTAATTTTGCCGCAAAATTAGAAGGATTTTGCCGGTCGATATTAATACATTGGCTTTTTTGAGGATTTAACCAGTAGCTGATTCGGTTGAAGTGCGCATTCGTCCCATAGCCCAGACCTATAAAATTTTGACAATATGGGATATACCTAGAGAAAGGCCTCATGTTTCTTATTCGCGCGGAGGACCCCTTACTATAAAGTCGTAATAACGGGACCAATGCGGGTAATCTCCCCCCATCTTTATCGAGAAGGTCATCGATACTAGTCTGCAAACTGTTGGACGTGATATTTATCTCCCCAAAAACAGCTGTAAAATATTTTCGGAGTAGCATTTTCTCACTATATGGTATGCTGGACTCCCACCAGGAGTCTTCACCACCCACATATTTAAGCAGCTCTTTATAAGGGATTCTAGGTGCAACGATGTCAGAATCCACATTAACATAGCCATCAAGCACGGAAATTAAAGGGGCCTCTAGCCTCCATTGGAGAAAATCGCTCTTGACCGCCTGGACCAGGATCTGTGGCGTTACCATTAGACCGGGTCTCCAGCTTTCTTCAAAATGGGATTCTTTAAGACCCGTAAATCTTTTGAAAAAGCTCGGTACCTTTATTTCTTCGTTAAATCGGTCATAATATTTTAGACCGGCGCCGGTTAGCAGGGTAAGACGAAAGGCCTCATATACACATCGTTTCAATGATACTACACGGGACATGAAATTTTTCTGCTCACTTAAGGCGAGACGTTTATCTGAATATTGGAAAGGGTTGAGACCGGCCGTGATTAAGTCGTCTATGACCTCCTCCCGCCGTATCGTGATTTTTATCATAGCCTCGAAGGATAGACCATTCTCTTCACACCAATTGGAGAGATTTATAACACCGAAATTGTCCCGTTGATACTGGTCAGTGATTTGGCGCCGAAACCCTTCATAGATCAAGAGCCCTTCTAAAAGATCATCTGATAAACCCAGCCGAACCTGGTCGATAAGTTCCGCTGGGCTATCGTTCGTTTGCGACCCCGTCTCACCACTGTGCCGCATATTTTTTATGAACTCTGGGACACCCGGCCATATCGCACCCTCGTACTGGATTTTCCCGGACTTGGTCTGCGCGTTCCGACGCGTCTCTTGTGAAAAAAGTGCGGATAGTCCCTTTTCGGCTACCTGTGCAATTGCAATTAGTATTGCGGCGTCCGAGATAGACACCTCCCATAAATATGCCGAAAATATTAGCCGCGCTTCTTCGATACTCATCCGAGCAAATCTTGAAGCATAGAGCCCTAAAGTTGTCAGCCCGTAACCCTTTTCATTTCCATCTGGGTCTAGGCGCACATGGTCAGAAATGAACCCAGCCACTAGGGCCTTTTCGATGCTACCAACGAGGGCATCAACAGGCGGGACGTCCAGCATATCCATATCTTCTACACGAAATTCGGGCGTCTGACGCCGCCCCTGTGCGCACGACCTTTTCACGGCTAGCTGCTCTCTTATAACATCTAGTATAATGGCCGCCGGCCCTTCCGTGATAATATCGGGGTGTTGCTGTATAAGGAGCTGGCCAAACACCTTTTCGGTATACAAAGGGTAGAAATGCCCGGGGAATAGACGCCCAACCCGGCCCTTTCTTTGCTCGACACGGCTTTGTGCCGTCGGACGTGTTATCAGCCCTTTGTACCCCTGCGGGTGATAGATTTCGACGTTACGACTCCACCCTGAGTCGATAACATATTTTAATGTTTCTATGGTTAGACCCGTCTCCGCCACAACCGTTGAGACAACAACCCGTCGGAGAGGGTGTTGGTGTGAGCCCGTTAGCCCGTTCCTTACCCATAGGCTGTCCAGGTCCTCCTTCATAAGTCTGAAGTCACGTCCTTCCCGGTTAATCACCTCCCGATCTATCGATAGGACCATCATAAGCGGTTTTTCTTCGTGAGAGAGGATATGGTTGTATTGGAGCAATCGAGATGCTACCTCTTTAATCTCCGCCCCGCCTGGCATAAAGATGAGTATGTCGGCTTGGTCGGGCCCGTCCCCAAGATTCTCATTATGTATTTTTATCGTGGTTTCTATCGCGGCGTCAATATAGTTGTTGAACCCATGGGGGGGCCAGTGCATTTCGATCGGAAATTGTCTGCCCTCCACAACTACGATATTCTCATGACCAATTTTGAAAAAAGAGGCATATTTAGCAACATCGATGGTCGCCGAAGCTAAAACAATTAAAGGTATCTGCTTGATGGCATTGCCTCCACGTCCCAGAGACCTTTGTAGAAAATTTTTCAGCATCATTAGGATAGAATCGGTGTCCAGAGAGCGCTCATGGGCCTCGTCGATGATGATGCATGCATATCTGGACATTAGCTCATCATCCGAACGGAAACGCAGCTGGGCTAGCAGCACCCCCGCTGTAGCATAAACAAGCCCATTCAACGGTTTTTCTGTAACAGGTCCTGTCTGGAAGCCTACGGTCTTGCCCAAAACCATGTCAGGATAGTATTTAGCTGCACTCATATCGCGTGCTAGCGTAATAGCGGTTACCACCCTAGGCTGTGTACACAAAACCGACCGTCCCATATAGGGGTCCTGGATGGGGGTCTTTTCATTCCGTAGCAACCGGAAGATATTAACGGGTAGAGTTGTGGATTTTCCGGAACCTGTCCGCGACTTCACAATTAGCACCCTATCGGCCAAAGAATTGGGGATTTTACCCCCAAATTCAGGCATGCGTTTTTTTATCCACGTGGTTATATATTCTATGGGTATACGCTGCTGGTCCTTGGCATCTACGCCTAAAAGATGGCCAGATGTGAGCAATGTGGGTTTTCCCATTGTAGCTATACAATGTGTGCAAAATGGTTAGAATATATGCGGTAAATAGAGTTCACAGTAAGAATTTATGTGAATAGGTCGGCCATAGTCCGACAGTCCGTTATTTATAGGACAAGTGCGCTTTGTTGATCTCTTGCTCGTATTCATTCTGGTATTCTTTATAACTAATAACGGGTTTCCCAAGACGCCTATTAACATCATTATGGAGTTTATATACCCAGAGCTGGAAAGTCTCTGAACAGCCTAATCCAAGCGGGTGGTTCTCCAGGTACTGCCGTGCGTGCATCCGACACTCGTGACACGGAATTTTACCAATAAAGTCAAGGACCCAGTGCACTGTCTGCACACGTTGTTGGTCTGTCGGATACAAAGGAAATTTGATGGCTTGGAGGTGCAAGCTATACCAGGCCTTTGGTCCCCAGATATTCTTTGGTTCCACGGAGAAGCCCTGATGTAGATCCTGGCGGTAGCCGCCGTACAATATATTCGAAAACATAGTACAGGCTTGTTGTATATGTATAGATACAAATGTCGAAATAAGAGATTTATTGTCAAATGGGGCCCGATGCTGTCATTGACCAAACCTTGTCATAGATTTCATCCCAAACCGGGGTGAATAGCCGATAGCGTTGCAAGATTGTCTGACATTCTGCCAGTTTTGTCATCATCTCGTGATCAGCCGGGCCATGGCCATAGGTGTTGGCATAATTCCATCCGGGTTTACCGTCTAGATGTCTCCGGTGATCCTGCGCCATATCACCAATATCGTCCGCGATCTGGAAGGCGATCCCAAAACAACGTCCGGCTTTTTGTATTTCCGCTATGTGTGTGGAGTCACCACCCCCTAATAGCCATCCGGACACAAAGGCGATTTCAAAAAACGGGGAGGTTTTTTTCTGGGTGGATATGGCTACGGCATTCTCCCCATATTTGTTAAGATCGGAAGAGGCTAACTGATCCATAACCTGACCGCCTGCGGCGCCCGTTGACCCCAAACACTGGCTGATCATCCCACACAGGTGCAGTCCTATGCGCTCGGCGTACCCAAAAACACGCGAATGGTGACGAATCCAATCAACCTGATGGCATATGTTCTGAATAGCACTCGCTACCATAGAGAGAGCTGCCATTTTGGCAACTGCGGGGCTCGTGCTCCTCCAGACGGTTTCTTCTCCTCGGCGTTCAGTATCATTATCGAACTCTGGTAGATCATCTATGATCATTGAGGCCGCGTGGAGGTATTCGATCGCGAGCGCTGCGTTGGCGGGGTCGACCACAGCTAAAGACGGGTCACGATCCGCCAGTCCCATTTCCGTCTGTTTTCGGGCTATCTCCATGGCTATTATAGGCCGCAGACGTTTACCACCCCGCAGCCCTCTTACGCATGCGGCCTCCAATAGACCCCCCCCCTCAGCGTTAGCACCTCCGAACTCCCCCAAACGTATTGCCTTTTCTACGACCCCGTCGAATTCGGCACGATACTCACCAAAGGTACGCGGTTTTAACAGCTGCCGGGTACTAAGATGGCGAAGCTCTTCAGCTCTCGGTGTTGCGATACTTCCGATCGCCTTGTATCGTCTCACACTATTCCGTACGTTCTGAGACATACTGTGTATGCAGTACATGGCGATAAGTGACAGAAGAATAAAGCATGAAAGAAGAAATGACCGCCGTTTATCCAACATATTTGAAATATCTTTTCATTTAATAAGACTAATAAGGAATATTTATGCAAATATTTATGAAGAAACATATCATACACCCTGGACAAACCCATCTGAAGCATAGCACTGTCCGCTGTCCATCTCTTCCCCTTGGTCGCTAAACCGATCGACTCGTATATCTTTTTTCCCTGGACCCCCTTTCCCATTTTCAGGTGCGCGTGTGTCAAAGCCAAAAGTTGCATGTCTTGGTAGGCCCGGTGAGATGCTCTTAGTAAGCTGGGATTGGCCCCGATACGACGGATTTTTATTTTTTTTGGGCACGCCCGTATTGCACCCATCTGGAAAGGTGGCCCATCTCCGAGAATGGCCCAACTGGTTCCCCCCTCTATACCCAGGTTTGTTAGAGCTATAGTTATGTATTTCTAGTTTATCAGAGACGGTGGCGATCGCTGGGTTCTGGACCCCCCCGTCGCCATTAACCCTGCTACGCGGACTAGGGCAAAATAGCCCGTTTAGTGGCTGTTGTTCTTTCAGGGATATGGGGTTGCCCTCAACCCCCTCCATGTGACTTTTATATTTAATGTTTGGCTGGTCGCTGATGGCCTCCATCCCATTCATTTTACACAAAATGCTATGTACCTGACTTAACCGGGCGTTAGAGGATATGGGTTGGGAGCTTATCTGCTGGCGTATAGGGTGTGTTCTGTCAGCATGCACTGTAAGGGTCCCTGGGATCTGCTGATCGGTTTCCGCGATGAAATCCATCGGACGGAAATCCTGGTCAGGGTATTGGGCGTGATGGAGGGCAACTGCGTCACTCACACGAGCCAGCTGAGGGGTGAAATGTGAGATAAAGTTCTGAAGGGATACCCCTAGCTCCATAGTCTGTCCGGCTCTATGGTCATAGGAATGTTTCTCTTCCATCCTCTGTCGCAAAAACTGGGCTAGGTGTTGACGCAAAAGGGTCTGGCCTGTGACCGACTGTCTTAGGTTGGCGCCCAAGTTCTGGTCTGTGCCCTCACTGTCGATAATATGCCGATGACTGCCTTTGTGTGGCTGGTTGCGGGTTTTTCGTGCAGGGGTGTACCTCGCAACAGAGAGCTCACTGTCGCTGGTGGCCATTAGCCATGGCGCGGCCTCTTGTTTTCGAATGCTCTGTGAGGTATGCTGCGTGGACTTGTTATCTAGATTGTCCACAACGGACTCCCCCCCCACATGGCTGCGGAAACTCGAAACGCCCCGGTCTGTTACAATCCCGTCATCCCCGGCTGTGAATTGCTTACTGCGTTCTCGCGAAGCATATGTCTTGTCGGCGGCCACATTCCGTCCAAACTCTTTTCCTTCTTTTTCCGCGATAAAGACTTTGATGTTGTTTTGGGCGCGTCGGAACATATCCATGCGACCACGCTCATATGCTGGCCCTGTCCAGGGCCGGTCGGCTTCTTGCAGCGCAGCCCCCTCGACACCCCCCCCATGCCCTTCATTGTGTCCCATTCTAGACTCTAGGTTACGGGCACGGGCGCTGCTATGCTCTTTTAGCTTATTAAGGCGTGGCTGTGTGTCCGAACCACGCGGATCATTCCCTGTAAAACCCATAAACATTTCAGAGTGTTGCGGGAGGCTGGCCGAACCCCCCCTTGTGCCATTGTAGCGCAGATTGAGGACTGAACGGGACAATGCAGGGTCTTGGTGTGTATGGTCGCTTTCGAGGTAGGGGGTCTCAGGCCCCCTATCGGCAATCTCGCGTATGGCGTAATCGCGGTAATCTGCATCTCTTCCGCGGACAGGATGCGCAGCCCTTATCTCGGACATGTTGGTTTCTTCCAGTTTGTGTAGGATAGTGTTTTCGGGGACCCCTCCAAAAGGCATACCCTTCTGATGGTTAATTTCAGACCACGACATCTTTAATCCAAACCTATTGTTGCAAAACAAAGTTTATGGGATTTCGCAAAATCGAATCAATTACTAAACCAGAGGGTTTATGATGATTGGTTTTGTATGCTTATGTCTTCCGCAACCCCTGGCACGCTTGGTAGTGTACCGCGTAGCGTGGGCATTATAACCTCGTCAAGCGAGAACCGGTCTAGCTTGCTGTCGCACTCACAGGCGCCTTGCACATTTATGTTACCATCCCCCGGCTGACCAACTTTATACTTTTCTTGGTCTAGATTCTTAGAATAGTGGACGGAGTCTACAACCTTCTGGAAACCGTTTCTGGTCATTTCCTCTCGCAGGGTACGTCTGGACATATGATAATGTAGAAAAAGGAGACCCGTGACACCTAAAAAGATGTATAGACCGGACCGCATGGCGACTTGCCATGAGCCTGGTACGTCGAAAATAATGAACAATAGTATTATGGTAAAAACGCTAATTATTAGGGCGGTCAGGATAGGGTTACTTATTACACCCTTTATTGGCGGGGCTTGGCATATTCGGTCGCCCGCTCCGTTAATAACAGCACTTATATCAAGAGGCATTACGATGGGTATATGTAAGCAATGCAAAGATTTGTGTATTTGTAAACTACCATACTGGTTTTAGCATATTCCTTCGTATTCATAGGTCTCCTGTTCCATCTCTTCCTCGTCCCCGTCCCCGTCCCCGTCCTCCACGCTTGCGTGGGGGGGGTCCGGGTCACTAGGCCCCAGACTATCCGTTTCAGAGGTATTTTCCTCCGGTGGGTTTGCTCTGGCCCCCTCGCCGCACACCGCATTTGCGTCATATACCCAGGATCTTTTTGTTGAGGACTCGGCGATGTCGTTTATGGGTGGTGTATAGAACTGATGCGCCGCCTGCGAGATACCCTTATCCTGTATGGACCGCACCATTTCCAACAAGCGGTTATATTTGGACTCTTTCTCTCTCCATTGTAGCTTGCTTTTCTGGAAGTCCGCCGTCAGCCTTTTAAGCTCCCGAGTGGTGTCCTCGATCGTGACCGCCATCTGGCTCTTGTCTTTAACCAACTGCCGGATGGCCTTCTTAAGGTCGTCGACCACAGTTACTGACACCATATCCTTTGTCTGCCCCAGCTTACAAAAAAACTGGTTATGGATGCGATCTCTGGCAGTAATTTGCAGATATATGCTATGGTCCTGTAGCATACGAATGGTAACCTCATGATCCTTGTCCCTGTCGTCAATAATACGCGGGAGAATATCTGGCCTGGTCATATACCCCCCCAACGCCGCAATTAGGTCACATAGAATGGAGCTTAAGAACTCATCCTTTTCGCTAGTTTTAATACTTTTGTAGTACTCTACTGGCATAAATTGAGACACAATCTTGTCGACAAAATCCGGGAAGTTTAAAGAAGAATAGCGTGTACGGGTTTGAAAATATTTGTGGAGATTGCCCACCGCATCGCGATAACATTTTTCTTCTTGTCTTACGCCTAAGATATACGATTGGACTTGCCGTCTATAGTCGTCTGTGATCGACCCCCCGCCTTTTGAGACATGTGTTTTTGCTAGGTTGTATATAATATTATAGAAGATATCCACATAGTACGAGCCCACAACCTCTAAAACAGAAATTAGATGCGTATCATAATTTTTAAAATGGATATTTGATTCCATCGGATTTGTCAGCCGGATAGTATCCTGTTTTATACCTCCAAATGGTGTAAACCCTGTTTATGAAAGTGTTCGCAATAGGTTGTTGTGGCTGCTCCCCGCACAGCAGAGTCGCAATGGGCCAGCCTCACTGCGGGCTAGTCCGGACAAAAACTATTCCAATATGGGTTTTCGGTGTCCATGCTTGTCTCATCCCTCCGGATATAGTCACATAGAGAGAGGAGCGCTTCGGAGCCGAATTTGAACTGTCGTGGATACCCAACACAGAGGTGGTAGAAATTTTGTTTTGCTGGGTCGTCGCGTATATATACTAGTTTTCTGTATTTGACGAATATTGTGTCCAGTATGTCTTTGACATAGTCTTTGGTTTGCTTTGGAAACATATTGCTGCCACGGTCAAAATTAGTTTTGCATATAATCGGATCTGTAAAAATAGATACAAAAGCATTTTTCCTTAAATTGGTGGGTAGATCCGTGTCGTCCTGGCAGCAGATGATTAGAGATATGTAAGCATGACGATTTTGATAGAAGAGTGGACGGAATTCGGGTTTGTTGAAAAACGGTTTAAGTTGTGCGGCACAATCGTCGAAAACAATCAGAAGACGAGGATTGAAATGAATGTAGTTTAAGGCCCATTTCTCGTCATCGGTCAATTCCATGTTCCAGAGCTCGTCCACCTCGAGACTAACGAATCTCTTATAAATCAGAATGGACATTTCGGTGAATTTTTCATCGACCTCCTTGTGCTTTTCTTCCCGGTAACCCATGTCCGTTATTTTTTTTAGATCTTCGATGACACGTTGTCTTTTTTTCTCTATTTTGCTGAGGTACTTGTCACCTTCTTGGCGGTGATTCTGTGATAATCGTCTATAGAGACTGCTTAATGTGGTTTTATTATTTACGCGCGTATAGATCGAGGCCATCATCGTCTGACGCTGCCAGATAGCCGTCAGAAAGCGCTGGCCGCCTAATAGAGTATCGTTATTTTTTTTGGGGTTATTAGGGTCCGGCAACCAAAGCCTGTAATGGATTAAAGAGGGCTCGACGAAACCCTCATAGGACCTGTTCGAAATCTCAGAGGGGGCTATAACAAGTACCTGATCAATCCTATGCTGCACAAGTCGCATGATATTTTTGACTAGTACGGTTTTACCGGTTCTGGTGGGCCCAAATAAGACGGTTGTTTTGTCTATAAACTGTGAAGGCTGGAAATCAAGTTCAGGGACCCCTTTGCCCGTTGGGGAGAAAATAGCATTTTTATTTCCAGACATGAGCGATATTATCTCACCTATCTCATTTATAATTGGTTGTTTGCACGCGGCGGGACCCGCATCATGATTCTTTGGCTTGCAGGCCCGATAAAAAGTCTTTGGCGAATCCGGCTAACTCTTTACTAGCCCCCGGGGCCCTTGCAGAGGGGGGGTAGAAGCTCTCTTCTTGGCTTGGTGGCAATCCAGACATAAGACGTTCAACCCTTTCCCGGTGTTCTTGTAGGTAAGTGGGTGCCTCGGCCTTGGTATAGAAATGGTCTTTGGATAGGGTCCCCGCCGTGGTATCATGGACGAAATAGTCTACTTGTATGGCATCCTCGGGCACCTCCAGCATTTCCCGGGCCCTGATTAATTCGTCTTGGCTCTTTTTAAGACAAGATTTTTCTTCTGTTGTTAACGGGCGCCGTTTTGCAAGTTCCGACATCTCGTGTATGGCCTTCTCGCATTGTTCAAAGACCTCTAGCTCCTTAGCAGCCTTTAGATTGCCCCGTGCTCTCTCTAGCCGTTTCATGTCTTCGGGTGAGATTACTCTCTCGCCCGCTTGTAAAGCGGTGCCTGACGCTCTATATTCGTTTAGCCCTGGGGCGTCTGGCCCCTGTTCTTTTATATTCCGTGCCTTTGTTTTTCGCACCCTATTGCGCATAAGATCGCCGCCCATTTTCTTGTCCATGGCATGGCGGTCCAATATGCGCTTTAGAATATCTGTGTTTTTGTTGTATATGTTGATGCGCTCCCGATTCTTCTTGAAATCGCCCAGTAGTGTCCACGCGCCGAATTGGACGGCTTTAATGTCCGACATGACCTCGTCGATATGCTGGTCCCGGAACTGTTCTAGCTTTGTATCGATTTCAGCGGGGGTCCCTTCGAAGGTATCGTACAGGAGCAGGGCCCAGTCCAGATCGGGTTTTTCATGGTACAGTGTATTGGTGACAGTGCGTAGCTCCTCGAAGTTGACCTCAGTATAGTAGCCCCATCTATGGAAGGTGTCTTGTGGTGGGACGTGCTGCAGGGCGGACCGTACTTCCGATTCTGCTGCTAGAGGGAGTAGTAGATGTCTGAAACGCTCTATCGTTTCAGGGTCCTTTAGCATGTAACGCACTGCATCACTGAGGGGGGTGTCCTCGGACCGGAGGAGGCAACATGCGGCATTATAATTTCTCTGGCTTGCGGTCAGGATTTCAAAGGGGTCTCGGTCGTGAGAGGCACTCGGGAGCTGGGCTCGTTCTAAGACCGCCGAAACGGGCAGACGTTCTGGGTCACTGACATCAAGGGGGACGGCTTTACTTAAGCCTGCAATAGTTTTTTCGCGTGTCGTAAGGTCCACGATGGCTTTATCATGTGCACTGCGGACATGCTGGTCTGGGTCATATTCGAATAAGCTGGAAAGGAATTCCTTGACAATACGCAGGGCATTTTCTTTGGGAATCTCAAGGTGTCCTCCGGGCAGGGGTCTGCTTTTAGTGGAGCCTTCCTTCTGATATTCGTCGATTATGGGCGCAATCTCCGGAAACTTATGGGCCATGTCCTCTGTTGCTGGTAATCTATCATCGGCCTCGAAGCCTAGCTTACGCATTTCGGTTGTGCTTATATAAAGCATGGCTGCTGCCTTTGCTCGGGCGGCTGTGGCTGCTTGAGAGAGTTTTAGGGCCTGTTCTAAGACGGGTCGGACCTTTTCTTCGTTTTTCATCTCTTCTTCGCTAAAGGTCAGTTCTTCTCTATTGTGCTTCTCGAGCAGTGATGCTTGGCCTGTCGCCTCCTCTTCAGACTGTCTGGCAAGGGCTGCGAACTCGGTGAGGACTTGGGCCCTGAGCTCCAGATCATTGACGGTGAACGGCGCGGTTACACGGGTTTGGAGCTCCTTTGCTTTTTTCGTAGGAACCCACCGACGGATGTCACGAGAGGGGTCCCACTCTTCCATCATACGGAATACGAACCCGACAAGAGATGTCATCGTAAATCTCCTTAAGTAGTCTTCACGGATATTAGTAAAAGAGGCAGCTGCTACGCGGACCGTAGGCCCACTGTCAGCACCGGGGATATAACTGTAGGGGTTTAGGTGCTTTTGCAGCTTCAGGGCCTGTTCCGACGTCACATCTTCAGAATAGATCTTCTCAGGTCTGTCGATGATCGCTTGGACTAGGGCCGCAAATTCGGGGTCCTCGCTCGCCCCGCGGATAGCGTGATTACTAGATTCTGTCATTTTTAGATGTGGGTGTTAGAGTGCCTTATAATCAGCTGTGTTGAAGCTTTAATAGGGATCTAGATTATGATATGGAAGCAGCAAGCCGTCATATTTTAACAAGATTCGAGACTACGCGCCAACTACTTGAGCGTTTTGGGTATGCTGTGGGGGGTGACGCGGGTAGAGACCGCGAGAATGCTTCTGGCAAGCGGGGGTTAGCCTGGGACCAGTTGATAGAAATGGAGCAAACGGGATGCGCGCCCTCTAGACGTAGACATATGGTCGGGTCAACCATCGATAGGATAAAGGATTTAAAAATCGAACTTAGTACGATACAGACCCGTTTTGCCTTGGCAACCGGCCATCTCTATGTAAAATCGACAACAGGCGAGACAGGGCGCAATGAGGCGAGGGACGAATTTTCTAGAATCGTCACAGGCGAGAATTTTCTTGCGGATATTGAGGGTGTTGTTCGCAGAACAGAAAGACTTGTGCGCAAAGAACATAGCAAACGCAAACACGCGAAACTTAATTTCGCACAAAAACAGACAAAAAAAAATAGTGTAGATCAGGACCTACAAGCGATGCTAGATTCACTTGAACGGTTGATTGGGTCAGCCTCCGACTACACTCTGAAAAAGTTAAACACCGTCCCGTATAAAGAATGTCTGGAATGTGACACAGAGATGGCGGTTGATACCGCTACCGCCGGTTTATGTTGTCCCGGATGCGGATATATCCGGGAATTGGTCGGAACAATTTTTGATGAATCCCAGTTCTTCTGCCAAGAGGGTCAGAAAGCCAAATCGGGGATATTTAACCCTAACCGCCACTATCGGTTCTGGATAGACCATATCCTAGCACGGAATTCTGAACAAGACCTAAATTTAACAGAAAGATCCCAGAAAATTAGTGAGACCGGCAATGCAAAGATTGTCTTAGATGACCTGTTACAGCAACTAACGTCTATTGTCCGGCGGGACCAGAAAAAAATTCGGTTGTTAGGGGTCGAGGATATACGGTCTATGCTGAAAGAAGTGGGTCGCACCGACCTGAATAATAGCGTTTCCTTGATTTTAAGGAAAATGACAGGAGTGGGCCCCCCGTTATTGAGTGATGAACTTCTCCTAAAGGGCGAGAAGCTCTTTACCGAGGCCATTAAAATCCGTGAACATGTCTGTCATGCAGGCAGGGTTAACAGAAATTATTATCCATTTTATATTTATAAGATTTTTGATGGAATTATTCCGGAGGTTGATGAGGAGAACCGACGGATCCTATATTATATCCATCTACAGGGGGACGAAACCCTATCCAATAACGACGCGGAGTGGCAGCGTATATGCGAGGAACTTCCTGAAATAGAATGGCGACCAACTAATCGTTCACTTGCTAATAAATATAGGCCCATATAGACAACGGTGTTTTCATGTACTGTATCGCAGAACAGCCGAACCGTCTGTAATGAGAAGAAAATTTATTGCTACTGCGATGGCTACCAAATCGGCAGATGTGTTGGCGGTCACATAACTCGTGTTCCACGTGAAATAGAATTCCCGGGCCCGGGAAATATTTAGATGAGCGCTCGGCTGATAGCTTCTTGGATACAGGGCGAAGTTGATCATAAGGGCCCCCCGATCATCCGGAGTAACCACCGAAGGTCCGCCATAGTGCAGTGGGTTGTAGCTGTTGAAGAACATCTCCGGGAATGTATCATGGATGTTAATACCGTGAGCCGTCAGGGTTACGTTGTCCACAGAAGGTATTTCAACGACATAACGATCAGGATAGATCTGTCCGATCGACGAAGCGGATTCCGCGATTTCGGCGCTAGCCGCATCATCGATTTCGGATTGATGTGCGTTGTCGCAGACAGCGTCTACCACTTTCGTGAAGCGATGCCAATCTCTGTATTGATTAGGGTTGGCTGCGTTTATATTCCAAGCGGGACGCAGGCCCACAAACATGTATTCGATAGGCCATTTAAGTTGAGAGAGAAGCACCTCGTCATGCGAGTCGGTGTTGCTCCGGGCATTGTGACGTCTGTACACTCGTATGAGTGAAAAGCCTACCCGCTTAATATAAATGTCGTGGACCTCCGGGTTGACAAAAATGTTATTGACATACAGTTCGACATTCGAAAGCGTTAGATCACTAATAGTTCCGGCGACCCACCAGGGCCGGAAACGGACCACACGCGAGCGTGGCGGGCCCTCTGCCGTCACAGTCTGTCTAACAAACAAACCCGGGAATTCAAAGGTGAGGAGTCCTTGTCTAGCAAGCTCAATGGAGATGTATCTTTGGCCAAATGGGATTGATACAGAGGGTATAGCCAGACGAGCATCATCGTTGAACCAGAACCGGAGTTTATTCCAGATCTCGAGGGATGGCTGCCAGTATTTGGGTGTTTGAGGGCCTCTTACACCATTGAGACGGGGGCGCTGGACATCGAAATAGAGAGGGGGGTTAACGTGCGACGCAGCCGTATTGCCAGCGGCTGTTAGCACATGTGTGTTTTCCGGAAAAGTTCTAGTTAGAAACGGGGCGGGGGTCTGGGGGACGGCCGCGTTATTGGCGATGTCATTGCTATCTGTTAGATGGTCAATATCCGCCATATTCGTCTGATGTGTATCCTGTATTCTGCACAGCTGGGGTCCCCCATACCCCTCCAGAGGGACCTCTTGTCCTACAAGCCGCCGATATCCTGTTATCTTATCGGTGCTTATTGTGAATTTACGGATCATGTTGATCGTTTCTGCATGGTATTCGTCCAGCGGATTCCCATTAACATCGAATTTTACTTGTTGGTACAGGCGCTCACCGGGATATTCACAATATCTTACCATGTTACGATAGGCATCATCTGTGCCCTGGGCAACCGTATTCCCAAAAGGATCTACAAGATTATAAAAGGAGCCGGTCAGGTCCGTGCTATTATCCCAATCTTTTCCGTCTGCAGGGTAGGACTGTGTGGCGCCGAAGGCACCGACCTGGAGGGTATTCTCATCCGGCGATCTCTGCAAAGACGAATAAAACGAGCTCAGGACCTGGCGTGCGACCATGTCGTGGAAAAAGTCCCCGAACTGCGGGATGCTGAAGGTTATGGGGTTAGAAAGCTGGGGGTTGCCTGTCTGTGGCCGGACTTTGTTGTATTCATAGCCGATGGCCGCGAATGGCTTGAAATGAGCATTCATATGAAGAATATGTGTTCGCTCGAGATCCGCTAGAGTTGGTGTATGGTCATGCTTCCCCTGGCTTCTCCGGGCACATTGCACATCATAAACCCTCTGGTTTAGTAGTTTTGTTGCTGTGATAAGACGATCGGCCTTACCGTCGTTAGCGATGAGCTTAAAGGTTCCGCCAGTTGCCATTTTATTTGAAGATTACGCGTGTGTATAGTGAGTGCGCAAGATATATATACGTATATAAAATATGAGCCATTGAAATTAATTTAAGCAGAATTAATATTCCATAGTAAAGTGCAGAGGATACTTGTCTGATATTACGACAAGCATTTGAACGAAGTTTGCTAGATTTGAAGATTGCGTCATAACCATTATAATTTGTAAACTCGTTTGTGTGGGCTAGCATGTCACTGAATGTAAAAGAACTTTGCACGTTTGGTCGCAAAAACAAAGAGTTGGAGAATCTTGTCCAAGAGCAGTTGCAGATTATAGATGTGCGACTGCGTGATACTAAACAAACGTGGGGACGTAACTGCATAGCGCATGAACTGCCAATACATTATACGGTCCACGGAATGAAAAAAGAGGATATAGAACTAATTGTATATAGTCAGATCATAGAAAGCCTAGAACGACGGGGATTTGAAATTCGTATTAACCTGCGGCCAACCCTCACCATGCTCTGGATAGCATGGGATAATACCATCTTTTCGCCTCATGAGATCCTTAATATGAAAAAAGCATTAGCCGCGAAAATAATAGAACAGAAAGATATTCATAGATTTAGCAAGTGTCCGACTAAAGATTAAAGCCAAGCATTAAGGACACCATCTCGCTTAGACCCGTTAGACAGTGCATTTACTTTAGGACACCATCTCGCTTAGACCCTGCATTTACTTTAGGAAAGTTGGCTGTGGATCCGCTGGAGCGGGACAAAACAGTAGGACTATTGTATTTGTCGTCTTTCTAGGACTAAACATAACAGTTTAATAGTCTCCCGGTATCCTTCCTCTTTAGCACAAGTGGCCACATACGTAGCCAAAAATATTACTAAAATGATGACTAGGAAGCATTTCAGTAGAGGTATATCAGAATCGGACATTTTTTCTAGATCTGACCTGCCCTTCCGGCGACAGCCGGGGCAGGGTCCGCTCTTTTTATAATAGACGGGTCGTTCTCGGGAGATAGTGTGAGGAACGGCGTTTCCGGTGTTCGGTGTTCTATTTATTTGATAGTTGGCCTGACCCTCATTTTCTGCTAAAAAGAGACCGTAGTCAGAACCGACAGGGGGGGTGAATTGTCCTGGAATGTCAGAGGTGTAGTCGTAACTTGTCATCTGCAAACATGTATATGAAGAGATAATTTATAAACTTTGAGTATGTTAACACCCATCCAGTAACGAGTAATATACTGGTATATAAGACCAGAATTATCGTTAGAATATATTTAAACAAAGAGATATAATTATCAAACTTTTCTGTTGGGTCTGATAAGTCCCGGGATAGTCATGCGGAAGGGATCCGCACTGTCCATAAAAGACGGGTATTTTGGGTATAGCTAGTGATTTCTGCCCCGTCCCTTCTGGAGACAAATATCACTTTTTATTAAAAATAAATAGTAGTGGTTGTAATGTCCCATCGCCTATGTGAGCACCGGTGCGTGGGGACAAGTTATAATATTCCGAGAAAGGCTGTCGTCTTGTGATTAGTATCAGATTTTCTGGACCGTCGCTATATCGTCTGTAGCTTCAACAGAACGGATATTAGCATAGGCGTGTCTCGAACTTCCTACCTGGACTCCCCGCGAGGCGTCATACAATCCCGGCAACCCCCTTCGTTTTTGTTGTTGTCGCGGGTAGAGGATAAGTGATGGCAAAAGTTCCATAAAGACCCGGGTCATTGGATTTATATTATGGTGTTCAATTATCTGGCCGACTATCTGAGAGGTCTCATAGCGCATTCTATGCAGTTTGGTGTTAACCGTGTTATGGTATCCTGTATAATCCGGAGCCCAATTAAGCAACGGGATTTCTCGTGACCCATCGAAAACCGTTTCGATGAACTCCGCCGCCCCCAAGATAACCTCTTCAGCGACCGCCGAATATCTATTACGGTCATTTTTCATCCTCAATATGTTCAACACACCATCAATCTCACCCATTGAAGAATCCAGTCCTGGCGCACCCACACCACTACAATCCACCCCTTCTTCTACCAATGTTGTCCGGAGTTGTCCAATCTGCTCTAGTTTACTCGCTTTAATGTCTTGCGCCCGTTCCTGCTCAACACTGTAGAAGGTATGGGTCTCTTTCCGCATGTCTTTAAGGACAGAATTTATATGTCTACGATGTTCCTGCTCCTCCGTAACATGTGCATTTTTATCTTTCCTTGCCGAGTGCGCAACCCCAGGTATCCTATGTATTCGGTTTCGTCGCCTATACACACTATCACCGGTTTCTGTGCGGCCGGGCGTCGGGCTAACCACCCCGGGTGCGGACACCCCCTCCGCGTTCTGACTATCCTCACTACTAGTAGACTTTTCATCCTCAGTACCGGATAAAGACGAGTCATCTTCAGTTTCCTCTTTCGATGATATTGAGCGTATGTCCATGTCTCTTACCAGATCGGAGTACTGACCACGTCCAAAAGTCTGGGGGGCGCGGGTATGTACCGAGGCGACACCCGCAGGTTCTCGTTCATCCTGACTACTCTCCGTCTCATCATTAGTAAAGTTGACGCCTAATTCTTCGGCCAACTCATTCAGTTCACGTGTATACAGTTTGACGGGGTCAATATCTTTTTTCGGTGCATTGTCTACCCGTCCCATTATTTCTTTTTCTGCTTTCAGTAGATTAACATCGGTGTTGATATGCTGCGGGTTCATTAGTGATGTTATTCCCGCCATATTGGCTGCATCTAGTCGGGGGGGTGGTCCTTTTTGTCTCTCATCTTTCTTAGCTTTATTTACCATCGTGGGAACGCTTTATTTACGTCCCTTCACTCATCTAATATAAAAATACTAAACATGTTTACTGCCATTGTCCATACAACCATTCGTCAAAAGAGGTGTCTGAAAGGTTATCTTCCGTGACCCTTTCGTGAGAGTCCCGTCCGCTGGACATCGCCGGACAAAGGCCATTCGCGGTAGTTGGCGCTTCTTCGCATACCGGAGGAGGTGAGGGGGTTTCATCCAAAGAAGGCCGGCTTGTTTCATCATGATTAGCTAAGCCGATATGCTCCTCCGGGGGGGTAAAATGCTGCAGCCAGTCGTTAACCGTGCAAATCTCCCATACACTTTGTCCCGAAGGGGCCGGCCGGGTCCGTAATCGGTCTGGCACTATACTGCCCAAACGGGAATCCTTTGTACCACATTCTTGGTCCATTCTGCGCAGTTTATTACGATAATCCTCTTCTGTCAGATCCCCCCCATACCTCTCCATGGTAGTTTTGCAGGGGGATAGGGGTATCGTCGAAAGCGTCTTGCCTGTGAATAGCCCATACAAAACGGCTAATCGATCTTGCATCCTCCATCCTTCGGAATTTGTGAGATCTGTCCCATACATATCATGTATGTAGCGTGATACACAATAGAAGGTGCAGAAAACACCTTTGACACCAATCTCTATCTGACCCTCAAGATTTTCTGTGATAGAGGTGGGGATAAATTTCGGTATCTCATCAAAGGCCGAATCGCATCCCCAGCAATGCAAATTTGTGGTTTTTGTCCATGTGCTCAAACCAATAAATTTGTCCGGGATCTTGTCATAGTGTATGGCCATACAGCTGGCGCGGGTTTTTGCATCTTCTAGCAGCTTCTCCTCAAACTTTTTTTCCATCGGCTCGTAGTCGGCGTGGACAACCCCGTCCAGATATAAAATATTCGGTCTCCGAAAGGTTCTCTCCATACATCGGCCAATATGTGCATTTGTACCTATGTTTCTTAGACTTCAAATGCTTCGGAGTCCTTAAAAATGAATATTAAATGAGAAACCAAAGGACACTGTAATGGCAAAATACGGAGAATGCATAGAAGGGCACTCCCCGGCAAATGATCTGGGACTGTTAGCGCCTCCGCCTACACCCTTAAGCCATTTAGAAATGTTCGTTTGCACGTATGGGGCCCGTGCCACCAGCCTCCAAACCCCCCATGAGAGGCTAATTTCTATTCTAATCGAATCTGTTAAAACCGCCCCTGAGACCGCAATTAAAGCCCTAAATTGCAATTACGGTCACTGGTGCCAGGAAGGCTATGAGCGTTTTCTCAAATGTCCCAAATATAAGTTAGAAAAGAATTCTCCGCCTGGGCGTCGGCAAAGAAAAGGGGAGGGGGACCGTACATGCTTTAACAGCGCAATCGAGACAATTATTGTTCCCGACGAGAACAACACCGACCCGGAATTTATGAGAAAAATTGCGGAGATAAAATATAGCAATCCCATCCATAAAGAGCCCAAGTTCTACCATTTAAAATATTTTCCAACGACGGGACAGATACAGGTAGCTGGTTTGATTATACCCCCGCAAAGTAAAATAGAAAATGACCGACGTGTATTTCAGGGTGAGTTTCCTGAGGATGGGAGTCGTGTGGTAAGACTATGGGTTGATTTTATCAATACACAAGACATAACGGACAAGACCGTCGTAATCATAAACGAGGATATCAAAATGTTAAACTTCAAGTTCCATATGCGGCGGAGATCGCCGCGGATTATTTTAGACCAACGAAGAGTGGCCGCCATTTTGGATCAAACCCAGGCCCTGTCCAAATATGAGCTAAGAGAGATAAAGCCACCCGGGGATGACGCGAAGGTATCTGTCAAGTTTGTGACACACAGCCATGAGGACAACAAACAAACGAAAAAAGTTAGGCTCAATATCTTTCAGGAGGGAAAGATAAACATCCTGGGAGCGAAGAGCTTCATCGAAGCCGAATATATCTACAATTATATTTATGAGGTGTTCCAAAAATTCTGGGACATATTGACGTGTTTGCGGCCTATACCGGACGCCCAGAGAAATGGGCTAAAACCAACACCTCCCTTACCGCCTGTCTGTTTCGGTCGGACCCTGCTAGGGATACAAAAACACAGAAATGCTTTTGTACTCCCCCTGGAAGGGTCTACTATAATACCACAAACCATACAAGACCTTGACATGATATGGGCGTATGAAGATCCGTATCTAGACGAAATAGAAACTTTTATGCATAGTTTCTCGGCATATTCACAGAACATCGGATTGGATGAAATAGATACTAAGTATAAAAAATAGCACTAGAAAGATACCTTGTAAGACAAATCCATATGTCGACAAATTTCGGCCCGATAAAGAGCCCTGGAAAATGGCTATCACGTTATTTGTAAAAAAGTCGCTAACTACCAGCATAAACAATAAAAATAAAATGAAAAGCGGTTTTGGGCTTATTAGCAGAATTGGATCATGCCCCCCTTTCTTTATTATCCGTTCAAAAGATACAGAATCATCCATTAGTATTGTTGTATACTATTTTTGCAAATTTTACCGGCATAATATGCTGCAAACTTTGTTTGCAGGCATTTGTTCAATAACGACTATTTACTAGATTTCACTTCTATATGCTCGCCAGGGTGTTGGATGAATTTCAGCTCGTCAACGACGCCAGAGAGCATAGTAGCAAGATTGAAGGTTTTTGTAGGATTGGATATATCTGCCGACAAAATTTCAAGTAAATTATCGTATTTTTTCTTTGATATCTGTAGACGACCTTCGCCGTTATTTAGGCGGACCCCGTTCGTACATTGTTTTCTTTCTATACTTGTTGGCACTCCGCATGCAACATAGATATTCATAAAATCCTCGATAGCGGGCTCTTCAAGTATCTCCACAGATTTCTGCATAATCGTATGCAAGGCCTTTTTCACAGCACGGGGCCCCTCCAAAGCACGAAGTCTCAAGAGCGTTATCCGGTCGAAACCGAAGACACTAGTTTCTATAGTGTCTATAAAGGTCTGTTTGATCCCGCCTTGTGCAAATGGCCCTCTGCGATACGACTCCGTCATAATCTGATAAATCTTATTTAAGTCATCCCCCGGGGGGACAATCTCAATTAAGGAAAGACGTAAACGATTACTTGACGCGGGGTTACTGAAGTCTGTTGTTCCGATAAGATCTTTAATCCTATCACGGGCTGGGGTGTTTCTTTCTTTATGTAAAATACCCCCAAATTCGGCAAGAAAGAACCGGTAGAGATAATTGTCGTACAGGGCACGCCTAGCCTTTTTATAATGGGATAGCTTTGTCGGATCGCATGTTTTCTTCCAATTTGCTAGGATTGCTTTATCGATCCGGCGAGGGTCATATGGGAGAATAACCGATGGGAGATCCTCGTAGTAGACGGACCCAGCAGGAGAATGGAAATAGTATAGCCCTATTTCGCCTCTGACACCCGCCCCAATGAAACCGACCGACAATTTTTCCTTATCCTTTAGCACAGTTTTTGCTGAAATCTCTACCAAACCGCCAGTATCCCGGGCATACGCATTCATTTCGTGTAGAAGCTCCCAGAGCGCCGCAGCCGATGAGTCTTCGTCTGGGCGAGGGGTGTAAGAGATCGGTGTTTGTGCGTTCGTAAAAGAAGAATATTCAATGGGAATATAACTCTCTTCGCCCCCTTCTTTTTTCTTGACCAGTGCGCCATAGCAATAGTTATGCATATTAATCAACAAACGAGAGATTACAAATCTATTAGAGACCTTAATGAACCTCTGAACATCGACAAGTTGCCAATTTCTAATTTTCATACCACTCTCCTCCAGCTTAGATTTATAGGAGGTCACCATGTCTGCTAAAATGCCAACAATCTCGTCAGACCCCTGCGTAGAGTTTTTCTCTAAACCGCTGAAATAGCGTTTAGTAATGGCACCATGTCTCATATATTCACTGTGATCTATAGCAACCATTGGATAGACCCCTGATCGCCCCCCGCCATTAATAAAAATAACAGCAACTTTAATTTCTTCTGTTCCATATGCAAAGCAATTCAAGGCAGACTTTGTGACCGGAGAGCATTCGAAAACGATATCCCCGTTCCCCTTTTCATCGACAAAATTTATAGTATGTATGCTATATCCTATCCGTGTAAGATCTGCAATAATAGCATGCCACGTGCCCCCAGCGATACCACCAGGACTAAATCCGGTAAACTGCATCTTTTGCTCTATAAAGGTTTCCATGATCGTATCAGCTAAATGGGTTGAGCTCGTGAATGCGGACGCCGCACCGCCCCCCAGTGCATAATAGGTTTCTCGGGAAAGACGCACGATATCCGCCAAGTGACGGGCAAATTCCTTTGGGTGTTTGTCTACTATCCGCGCCAACGCATAGAAAAAACCAGCGTCGGATAGGGCCGGGGCGGACTGTTCTACCCCAAGTAGCCTATATCCGTGGTTATCCGCGAGAGTCGCATATAAAAGACCATGTGTTATCTGGCGCGGCGGCAGACCGATCCGACCATTGGCTATAGATTTCCCATACGAGAGGACATGACGACGACTAAGAGACTCCTGCTCTTCGCCATGCTTTTCTTCATCGAAAACGTGTTCACTGAGACAAATGGCGTTAACAATGTCGCGTTTGGAGTCAGGCAAGGCTTTAGTTTTTAAACAGCACGGGAGACAGTAACCCATGGGGTGTCTTCCGCCTAACAAGCTAAATTCCGGGAACTCTTTATCGGGACATGTGTAGTAGGCGGGACGCTTCTCCGTAAAATTCCAATATTCCACCATTTCGTTCCGCTTGTCAGCGGAGAATCCGCTATATTCTTCGGGGGAGAAGATCGTCGGAAATCGGGGGTGCTGGCACAGCACCGAATACAAGGTCGCCCCTGCATCATACTTACGGACATCATAGAGATCGGGGTCCCGCTCCTGCAGTAGCCGCAGGGAGGGGCGTCCCAACGCCTCTCTCCGTTCCCCCGGACGCAGTATCCCTGCCGTTAGACGGCCATTGCCAGAAATCAGACTATCAAAGAAGACAAACATGTACAACCATATACGTCCGAATTCTCCCTGGGTTATATCGCTCATCTCGATTTTGAGGTCCGTTGACCTATGGAAAATGCGTATGGGGCGACCCCCGTACAGAGAATCCCAGCGCTGTGCAATTGCGGGGTCTGTTAAATGGCTGTATGTATTCTGGTTATATGTGAAAGGGGTGGGTCCCTTATAACCCGTGCTCGTCTTACTGTCGCAGTTGGCTGTTACGCGTTCGAGCAGCCTCTGGTCATACTCTACGATCCCTTTCTGGAACATGAAGGAGTATACCCCGGCCTCCTGCAGGCCCTTGATAGTGACCAGACCAGCTGTTTCATATTGTCGCCACCTCTGTTTCAGCTCGCGAAAGGCGCTCGTCGATAAGGCCTGGGGCCAGAACGTGGAAACGGTTAAGGAACTCAGCTTCATCCTACCCCTAGTTCCGTTGCAGTTTTTAGGTTTTAAGAGTTTACCCCCGGAAGGGAAGGCGGCCACCCCCATAGCGTTTATTTTTGCCAGAATGGGTGAAACGATACCTTCAAGTGTTTCCAGTATCTCGTCAAAGCCTAGGCGCTCGTCCTCGGCCCAGGTGCTTTCGACATTATACTGGCCATTCTCGTAGATCGTTATGAAGGCTAATCGTCCCCGACCATGCATCTGCTCTGTGTTTGTAGGGATTCTGATAGCAAAGGCTATGCCTGTTCCACGCAATGGTCTATTAAGAAAACGTTCTAAATTTGGGCTGTCGTGTGCACCATAGCTACTAACATGACGCTTGAGCGCTAGGGCATGCCGTCCTAAGCGTCTGTACTGGTCCGAATATAGCGGGAATTTAACCAGCATTGCTGGTGAGCCTTCTGAGGCACTTAACCAGTCAAAAATGTTGCGCATGTTTATTTGAAACCTTAGGTCTGTCCTGGATAATAGGAACGGTTTCACCTCTAAAGTTGCTGCTGTAACAGCGACGCTTGGCCGATCAATGGTTTTTTGCCTAGTTTCCGGGGAAAAACGGTTAATTATAACCGGGGCCTTTGCGTACAGGTTGTCTATAATTGTTTTCTGCATATTTAGCTTTTTCCTAAGATCTGGGAGCGGTGGCTGTAGCAAAGGATATCGGCCCCCCAGACCACTCACGGCGCTGCGTACTGTAAGGCGGAAGGCATCCGGTGAAAGCTGAGGCCAGTATTTTACGATAAAGCCATAGTATATCAGATCGAATTGGTAAGAATCCTGCAAAGCTGCTATTAGCTCTTGGCGGTGCGGTTTCAGCAGACATTCTAGATCAGCAACAAACACATGCGAAATAGCATCTAGGCGGTCCCCTTTCAAGGCTATAAAACGGTCTAACGCCTCCACTCGCAGATTTTCCTTATGTTGCTCTATATAGGGGTCTATATACAAGCCACCAATTTGCTGGTCGTTATCCCAATGGGTAAACCCAACTATTGACCCCACCGTCCCATATAGGCGGATATCAACCGGTATTTGCACACCGTCTACGATAAGCCTATACGTGGTGTGTACAAACTGTGTTTGCGGTGATCGGGATACCTCCGACTGTCCCATCCCATTCGTCAGATAGAAAAGGTGTTGGCGGTATGGGGGGATGCCACATACCGCATAAATCGTTTCCCGAAGATCTGCGAAAGTGTCTTCGGGATAAGCCCCATATCCGCTGAAAACGACCCCGGAGGCGTGCTTTGCGGGTGGGTTGTCGGCTGTCTCTTTTATGTTAGCGGTACTTTCGACAAATAGTGGCTCCTCACGAATATAGTTCGCGTGCGTCTCATCGGTAAAGACCTCGAAATCGTCGAAATCGTCTAGCTGCCCAAAGCAATGGTCTTCGCCGCCTACTACAGTATCCGTGGATGGGGGGGGTTCTAGACCCCGGGGTGTTAGAATGGCTTGCCAATCTAGACCATAAAAGTCCTTTAATGCTGTTGCGTCCCTTTCCGACCATTTATCCTTTTGGGCGGATGCAGATACCGACGACGGAACATTCCCCAGAAGTATATACGTTTGTGCTACTTTTTTGTCCACGGGGTCGTACAGTGAGATTTGCAGGGGATGATATTTGTAAAAATTTTCTGCGTAATCGGGCAAAGAAGCCATGCTTAACGATTAATTCTAAGATATTGATATTTAAAATGGGTAAATCTATTCATGTTATAAACAATCTTTTTCATGACTAGAACGGTGCATGTAATCTCAATAGTGATACTATTGATACTCTTGTTCGTATCTGTTCTTGGGCAAAACCCGTTCGCTAGATATATAATAGGCAAATACTACAAATATTCTGTCCAAAACGCGCAGTCGTTACGTTCGCCAGTAGACGGGGAGATTTATAGAGTTCACCTGGCCCACACCAATCCCATCTTAGCGGCAAATCTGATGGCATTCTTGCATAAAAATGTCATAGAAATTATGCGCTATTTGCGTTCCAAATACATCCGTGGCGGTCTCGGGGGACGATATCCAGGACGAAAGCGAGTAATCTCCAATATTCTGATGCGGTACAACCCCGACAATTTGATTGAGAATTCTCCTCGGGATCCCCTTGGCGACACATCCTACACGATCGACAAGGGCGGGGGTCTATTGGCCCTATGTCTCCGCGAAAAAGACCCGACACGATCGGGCCAGTATAACGTCCATGGGCCGGACATTTTAATGTTTGTCATCCTCCACGAGCTTAGCCATATTGGTATAGATGAGAATGGCCACCCCCCTTTCTTTTGGTCCGTCTTTAAAATGCTACTGTTGGAGAGTCACAATAGCGGGGTTTATACAGGCCCGGATTATGCGATTGCACCTACCAACTACTGTGGTCTGACTGTCAATTACAGCCCTTTGTATGACACCCACATACCCCCCCCAGAGGCCTATGTAATTTGAACTTACATATTAGATGGTATTTCTAAATACATATGCTTGTGATGTATAGCGAGGAAGCACATGCACTGCACGTCTCCGACGCCCCCAATGGCCTAGGGGACGTGCTCCACTACAGCGGCGGGGAGCATATCCCTGGGCTAGTGACACGGGACTCGATAATAGAGGATACCTCAGATGAAGTTAACCGGCAAATACGCGGCCGATCGTCCATACATTTCTTACCTTCGGGCATCTATGAGAACAATGAGTATGAGGGGGGGCGACCATTCTACAAACTGCATCTTTTCGGGTGTCTAATGGATGGCAGCAAGGCGCATGTCATTATCGAAAACCCCCCGGTTTTCTTTGATGTCGTGGTACCTACTAATAAGTCAGAAGACCGGTTTAAATTCCTGATAATGGGCTTGCTGAATAGTAGAGAGATAGACCATCGAGAGGTCCGAACAAACACCCAGCGCAAACTGCTCGGATATGAAAAAAAAGCATCAAGATCATATCTCCGCTTAAGCTTTGATACTTTGCAACAGAGGAAAAAAGCCCTGGAGGTTGTACAGGCTAACGGGTTCTCAACAGCAGCGGACGACAAAAGTCATTATCATCGGTTGGTGTCACGAGAGCAACGACTGACTCTGACAGACTGGTTGATCCTGAAAGACTATAATCACAAATCAGCGCAAGAGACATGCCAGACATTCCGATTGGATATAGATTCTATATCATCGCTTAATGATCCGTTAGAAGACGCGGACGGTCGTGAGACGGATAATGTCCAACAGGCTTATTTGTCTCGAGACCGGACTATGATAATGGCGTTTGACATAGAGACACATACACCACATAAGGGGCTAGGCTGCCCGCCAAACCCCCTAAATGTAGAAGACGTGGTCTTTATGATCTGTATGCGGATTTTCTGGAAAGATTCAAAGGAACCCTTGGCTAGTACCTGTATCACGAGCACCCCATGCGCACCCGATACACGCTGGACGACCATAATTTGTAACAACCAGTCTTCCCTGATTAGGGCCTTTGCCCTACAATTTCGCGCCTGGTCACCGGACATATGCACCGGTTTCAATGACTCACAGTACGACTGGCCCTTTCTAATAGAAAAGGCCAAGATGCTGGGCCAGCTCACGTGGCTTTACAACAGGGTTTCACAGATACCAGCATCCAGGGGCTCTAACGACGAAAGTATTTATCGTTTCCATTATAGAAAGAATCAAAATGTAAAGATTTCTGCAGAGAGACTTTCTCCGGCTTCGATCTTTCTTATCCCAGGATGTGTCAATATGGACACACGTATCATGTTCATGAAGCTATACCCCAAAGCAGAGAAGACCAGTCTGAATGCCTTCTTGAAGATGAGTGCGCTTTCCAGCAAACTGGATATGCCCCACACCAGGATGTGGAAAATATACGAAACCGGGGATGCCGACAAAATGAGGGATATTGCGGAGTATTGCACCATTGACGCTCAAAGATGCCAGGACCTGCTAATAAGACGGAATATTGTCACTGATCGTCGCGAAGCTGGCATACTTTCTTTCACAAGCCTGTACGACTGTATTTATTATGCTGACGGCTGTAAAGTGTGCAATATGATAATGGCATATGCCATCCATGACGAATGTGGGCGTTTTGCTTGTTCCTATCAAAACAATAGCGAAAAAAGGGGGGGCAAATACCCCGGGGCTTTTGTAGTTGATCCTGATAAGGGTCTTGAACACGAGCTACCGGTAGCCGGAATGGACTTCGTATCTCTATATCCTTCCTTGATGATGACATACAACTTCTCCCCTGAGAAATTTGTAAGAACAAAGGAAGAAGCGGAAACTCTACGAAACGAAGGTAAGAGCCTCCACTACACCGAGTTTATGTATGATGGTTCTTTAGTATTTGGCTGGTTTGTCCAACACAATAACATTGAAAAAGACATAGGTCTTTTCCCGCGCGTGCTTATAGAACTGTCCGGTCGGAGGCTTAAGCTAAAGGCACGTCTAAAGGTCTTGGAAGCACAGAAAGAACATGCCGAATATGTCCTAGCTATCGCTAAAAAAGACCCCTCGAGACGGTTCGCGGATATTTTCTTGCATGAACAGGATAGACTAGAAAAGGAAATAGAAAATAAACCGGGCCAGGGCGCCTTATCTAGTGCGGAATTGCGTCTAGGGGAGATGAGGGTTTTCCGTGAGTCTGTCGCCCGCGATGCCCCCATCGGTAGCATGTTTACAGCATACCAGGAAGCGTACAAAGAGTGTTGCTTCCGTTTTACTGCTCTGGATTCAAAGCAAAAAGCATTGAAGGTGTTTATGAATACATTTTATGGTGAAGCGGGTAACAGCATTTCTCCATTCTTCCTCTTACAGCTAGCCGGGGGGGTGACTACAGCCGGACAGTATAATCTGAAGCTCATCCAGGAATTTGTCCAAAACAAGGGATTCACTATCAAATACGGTGATACCGATTCTCTGTATATCACATGCCCACCATCCTTATACACGGAAAGCGGCAACACCTACAATAATAGCCAAAAAACCGACGATGACTATGAAAAGTTTTGTGCCGAGAAGGTGACGATGACTATGCAGACGATGGATGTATTGCGGGATCAGATAAATGATTATTTGATAGACGATAACGGCTCCCGCTACCTGAGGATGGACTACGAAGAAGTTCTTTTCCCGGTGGTATTCACGGGGAAAAAAAAATATTATGGTATAGCCCATATCCATCGTCCGAACTTTCATCCTAAAGATATATTTATCCGGGGGATAGATGTAATTAAACAGGGCCAGACCGGTCTAGCCAAAGAAATCGGATATAGGGTTATGTGGGATTCTTTAAAGTTAAGAAAACCCGGTGACCAGAAGACATCTCTCATAGATATCGTAAAAAAGGAGCTGCGGGATGCTGTTCTTAATAAAGATCAGTGGAGCTTTGAAGACTTTATATTAACTGACGCCTGGAAGCCTGAGAAGGACAATAAAGCCGTACAGATATTCATGAAGCGCATGTCTGCACGTCATGCGCTAGAACAGACGGAGAATAGACGTTTGATCTCAGAAGGTAAAGACCCTAAGCGGCTCCTTTATACGCCACCAGACCCGGGCGAGCGATTTAGATATGTTGTAGTACAGACCGAATCCTTGTTTAATCTGCGGGGATACAAGGTCAATGTTACACGGAAAGGGGATAAGATGGAATATGAGGAGGTGGCGAAAATGCATGAGAAGGAAATTGATACGGCATTCTATTTAAAAAATTATGTTTTCGGGCTCTGCGCGCGTTTTATTAATGAAGAGGAACGCTTCCAGCCCCTAGTTCCGATGGATGCGGTTGATAGGGACAAATATGCTCAGGATCGTGCAAAGCTGTATTTGGAACAGTATGTGCGCGCTCTAAACCCAGAAAAACAAGTAATACTACAGCAAAAAGGATATGCTTATAAACGGGCCTATCGTGATGCTAGTCTCGAGATCAGTGCTTCATTATATGATAAGTTAGGAGAAGAATCAGGGTTCCCGACCCAGGGAGATGGATTTAGCTACGATCTGGTCCTAAATTACCATGAGGATCTTCAGGAAAGGGGGAGCGTTGTAGAGAACATGCTAAATAGGATTAAACATGCTTGTATGGAGCAGACCGATGTCACATGGTCCATATTAGAATGCTACGGGATAGATCGCCGTGGATACAATTCTGCACAAAATGGTATTCCTTCTAAGAAATCCTCATCCAGGCTGTATGCACTAGGCGCACATTTGCACCGGGCGATGCGACGAAGAGACAGAGCGAACAGCGTTCGCGCTAGAAAGAGATCCCTCATAGAATGCATGCAAAGTTATGCAGAATCGAAAGAAACTAAGCTTCGCCAGCAGATGATGGGATTGCTCGCAGAAACAGCGGAAATGCCCTTAAAGGTTAAAAGATGGATGGGAAGCCGGGTGGAGTATTACAGGGTTATTGAACACGGAAAATATCCTCAAGAACTAGGAGAATATGCAAAACCGTGTGATCTGGGCGAGGCTGTCGACAGCCCTATCTCGGCAGAGGACAAACGGATTTTATTTCAAATGCGTGAGATTTGGTATGAATTGCTTCAGTTGTATATCTATAAGCATCAGCACCAGAGATTGGTCGAAACTGTACAGAAGCTTAAAGACCAACAGCTTAACAAAGGAAGGTTTCTATGCAGTCCTAACGATCAGGAGATCCAGATTGCAATTCGTAATGGTCCTCCGCCGAAATCCCTAATCTACTAAGTGCATCGCAGATTTATTTGCTCAAATGTTAGTTTCTCTTTTTTTATGAACTCTAATATATTTATACTTTACCATGCAGTCAAATGAAACTATTCTCATCGCACTTGTCATTGTGCTTATTGCCGTTTTAGCTTATCAGAGCCGGAATAAAATATATCGTGTGGCTGGCAGATATGATGGTTTTGCAGGCGACCCCGGGGGCGCATATTCGATTCGCACGGAAGCCAATAACAGAATCCAGGCCCGTGCCGAAGAAAGGAACGGGTACCGTTCTCACGATATCGGCGATTTGACAGAATTCTATCGCCGGGGGTATAATGTAACGCCCGAGATTTTGTCAGAAGCTGAACGATCTTCCTGGTATAGCGCCAGTCCCCACAACGCCATTCGTGATTATGATATAGCTAAGAGCTCCCACCCCGGAGAGGACCTGGTGCAATACCATCAACCCGGGCCTGCTATCGATTACCAAAATCATCTAACAGATATAATTCTCGACCCTCGGACAAAGGCCAATCACGACAAATGGGCAAAGGAAGTGATGCCATTTTCTCAAACAGCTATGGTTGTCGACGATATGGACGAAGCCGTATACATGAATACACGTAATGGGATGGGTATCACATCCTTCAGAAATGATACCCCTGCACAAGGTGCTAATACCCTGTTTCTTACGGAAGCCGACCCGCATCTGCACGCGTCACACACGACCTCGCTGCGTATAGGGGCCAATGCCATGTAAGATGGCACTGTCTAGCGATTGGACTCGAGACGGTCCACACTATCTATCACTAGTTGTATACCATTTATTTTTTTCCCGAAATTGTGGGATAAGCGCGAAACCAGAGAATAATATTTAAGATTGGCCGTAACTTTGACCTCATGCCCATGAAAGGCCTTTAGTCTTTTTTCCCACCCTTTTTTTCCTATTACACTGTACCTAGGTATGTTCAGAAAAGCAACCCCATGATTCGGTGTCTGCTCCGACTGATTTAAATAATAGGGTCTAATGCTGTTGTCCGTCGAGGGTATATGTCTAACTAATGAGGTCCAGCTGTTACTCTCCACCCCCCATGCTTCTATTTTTTTATTCAGGATTAGCTGTACTCTATTTGATTTATCGAAAGACCCTATGGTCCCGACTAATGTTATTCGATTGGACATTATTGGCTATTTGGCTATTTGGTCATTTGTTCAAAGGAACCGCGCATCACTATTATAGCTCGTTGTAGTGTAGTTTTCCGCTGGCCCGTATTCGGTAACACTGGGATCCGTCGCACTGTTTGAATTCATTAGTACACTGCGGGGTTCGGTCAATCCTTTGTTGAGTTTTAGACGGATAACCCTATGTATGTTAGTTATTGCAAACAGGTTTCGTACCAAACGGGTGTCGAACCGATCTTTGCCCATATTCTGTAAATGTGGTTTCCATTTGCCCATACCAGCTTGTTTAATAAACGACCAAGGATTTTCTTCATCCCCTGCGGTAGGATCTATGTAAGTCAGGGTCGTACTTAAACCACCATCTGGTGCCTTTGATGGTTTTTGCTTTGTGGGGGGGTCGCTTGTGTTGATGGTTCCGGGACCGGTCCATGTTCCGCCTATTGATTTATATAACTGAGACGATAGATTGTCCAGTACCCGCCGCCCCAGCCCAACAGCATATTGCATAGTCTTTTGTATAGAAGGGATGGTGTAGACGGTCACGAACGCGGCCGCCTTGTCAAGCGTGTCCACAGGCTGCACAGCCATATTTATTTGCACATTAGAGTCAAACCGCTGAGCGACAGATTCTGCATTTATAGTGGTAACAGTGCCAAGTATTGTCATAACATCTCCTATTTTCGCCTGAAGACTGTTAAATTCCGTTGAGAAAGGTATTTGTAATACTACCGCTGCTGCTTGGTTTGTCATAAATTTATTAACCTCATTTGAAAAAGTTGCGATGAGTCTACGTAAACTTTCATAAAAGGTACGTACCTCTGCCTGTGTTAAAGTATTATTACCATTATTTGTAATCTCTTCCGGTCCATTAACCGCAGCCGCACGGGCCAGGACGTTACCAAGTATGTCATTATACGAACTAAGGCCGTGTAGGGCATCAGACATATCTTTCAGCCCAGGATGGGCGCTGTAACTAGGGTCCCCCCAGTTCTGTCTGCCTCTTAAGACCGCTGCGGACACACCTGCCCCACCTTCGTCATATTCATATATAGAGGGGTATAAACTTCCAAATAAAGCCTTGTTGAAAAGCTGATCAGATAAAAATTTGGGACGAGACATTCCGAGAGCATTATCCCCTCTAAAGATCCTTGCCACGAACCCTGCTGTTCCTCTTATAGTACTGTCATTACCATATATCTGCATAGAAACATCAGCATATGGGTCGGTCATCAATTTCAAGAACGATTCCTGGGTGTTGCGTGGGGCATATTCCCCATCCAACCCAGAATCTAGATTTATATCGTCGATACGATCAAGATTTTCGCCATATAGCAGACAGACCATCTGATCAAAAGTATAAACGTAGTTATATATATTAATCAATGGTACAGAACGCATAAGAGCATGGACATTAACCGGAACAATATTCATATCTATTATATTAAAAATCCGTTCTTTTTCACGGCTAGTGCCTATCTCGGCTTCAGAGGTGCCCACCAGGTTGCTGATGTTTCTGATCTGTTCTTCCTGATAAGAGCTTTCTACGACATTTAGGACCTCGGTCATAGTTTTCCTCAGTGCGTACACTGCATTAGCCTTTGCTCCGGTAGTAACAATAGCCTTTCCTGACTCTAGTGCACCACTTTTATGGACAAGACTAATGGCCGCAAAGGTCCCTCCACTGTAAGTGAGACCGGCACAGTAGCTACGGACATCAACAAGGAAGCGAAGCCCTTGTACGGACCGGCCTATAAACCCTTCAAAACGCTGGTTATCTATTTTTCCGCGCTCAGTTGCGGTACTATTATAATTGTCTAGAATAGTCCGTTCGCCCGGCATGTCGTTTAGGCCTATTTGAGTAGACTGGCTCAGCAACTTTCGATTACCGTATAGCATTTTAAACTCTGGGGTGCCCATAACCTGGTCACCGACAATACGCACATCGTTAATTGGGCTTTCACTAAGCGCCGGCCCTGAAACAGATGTGTTATTAGTATCCTGGACATCATTCAGATAGGTCAGTGCCAGCGAGAACGGCATCAGCGGATTTTTGCTATAGCGTTTCCTATAATTTTCAATGGAATTTTCTTCGGTTTGGAGGTAAAGCGGGTCATCAGCCAGCTCCAATAAAACCTCGTTGGCAGCGTTTGACAGGGCATAACACCCTCCAGTTATACCGTCGATGATTTCTACGAACCTCGGACGGAGTCTCTCATTGCTATTTTGTTCCAGCTCCCCCAGCCCGGTATCTGCAAAGGTGATACCTCTAGCAAAATATCCGACGGGTTCCCCGTTCGCACTCCCCGCCGGGTCGACAGGAACGGACCTTCCATTGGCAATACCGGCAATGACCATCTCTCCCGGTACATTAGCCAGGCCTGCTAAATCAGGCCTCCCAATTTCCACCGAAGTGCGTTGGAGGAGCTGTTTGAGCAGTTCGCCCTTGCCATTGAGCAGGTTAAATTGTTTAACAAAAACTGGGAGATTTGCACGGTAAGCCTCTTTGATGTACAATGGGATCTCGGCCAATGTAGAGAGCAAATGTAGACTATTCCCCTGTGCATTGGTGTCTTTCATCAGTCTCTGGAGGACGAGGGCCAGAGAGAGAAGGAGCACCGAACGTCGGGTGGGGTCAGCACGTGAGCCAAACGCCATCCCTCCATTCAGATCAGGGTGTGCATACGCTTTCTGCATTACGGATTGAGCAAACGTTCCGTTTGCAAATGCATTTATCAAATTCATATAAATCTTGCCAGTGGGTGCGTCATAGAAGCGACTGATATAGTCCGCCAATAGCTGGTTAAAGGTCATCATTAAACCCCGGTTGGCATTGACCCCCCTCCCAGCATAAAGGCTCAGCATGCGGGGGGGCGCCCCCCCTCCCAGCTCCACCTGTCTTAAGTCCCCCCCAGCCCTTTCAGGAGAAGTTCTTATTAAGGGGGCTAGTGGGTAAGACGCAGTATTAACATTTTCCGATGGGGCGGTCAGACCAGAGTTAGCCTGGACGGCATCGTAATGGATCAGATGTGAGAACACTCTCCCATATTGTTCGGTTCGATACGGGGCGGGTATATCCTCGTTTTCTATGACGGCCATGGCCGGTACATGGGCCTGCCCCCCGTCTCTTATCTCAAGGGCTATATCCCATTTCTGGATGAGACCCATAAATATCTGACTAGTCTTCTGCGACACATCTTCTAATGACAGTCCCGCGTCCGAGTCAGAGCTTCTTGTAGTTCTTTTGAGAAGACCGTCCATTAATTTGTCTTCCAGCCAATACAACGAGCCCACATTTTCACTGCTACCTGAGCCCTTCTGTTCGTATCGTCTGATAACAGATTCCGGCAAATGGGGGCGGAAGACGTCCATAAAATACCGCACATCGGCCATAAGTGATTCTATTAGACTCTTCATATCAGCAAAATCCAATTGTATCTGGACAGAAGTGTCCGTCCCAGGGAATCTGAGTTTTACGAGATTCTGAGATTCGGTTGTCAGCTCGAAAAGAGACACGATCAGATCTTGCATGATTTGATGGTGGTCGATGAGATAGCGGCTGGCGACTTCACCCGTTTTGTCGTCAAACCGGTTCGTCAAGAAAGTATAAAGCGTCTGCATCGTAACATTGGCCGAAACCGGCGCATTCCCCCATATTTCCGCCAGTCGGGTACCGGGGACCCCGGCACCACCATCTCGCACATATCCCCCCATTTTAGTAGAAAACTTTTGGCCCATCTTATCTTTAATGAACTTAACGAGCCCTTCTTTGTTATTACCGGTGTTAGGGTGATGCTGTATATACTCCTTCACATGCCCCCGCATAACCGTTAAATCCATTGCCTGGACCTGCGTGCGGAAAGAATCCAGCATAGTATAGATCCCGCTGAGGATATTCAGACCTGTCACAACGGTCTCATGAAAGAGAAACCCCTTGTCACTGTCTGAGCCAACGACCTGGGCACCCTGCATCAAGCGCGCCGCGACCTGCAATTTTTCGGTTCTGCTTGGTGCGCGTCTAATCTCCGCCTGTGCTTGTCGGATTAGCTCTCCATAGGCCACTTTCCCAAATTGTTCTTGAACCCCGGGTCCGCTAAATATCTCATCAAGTTTACTTCGGAAGTTACGGACCATCATCCACGTCGATTCGTTTTCGTCCGGGTTGTCTATATTATACAGCCCTGGACGGTACTTGAAATTCTCAGTAAACGTTGCCGTAGTAAACCGGTCAGAAGGGGCTAGCCGTTCTGGTTCTAGCTCTTCCTCGCCCGGGAGGATAGAATAATTGGTTGTGTTTAAATCCCCAAACTGTTGGAGGTTACGCGTCTCATAGACTATTTTCTGAAATTTGTCCCATTCTCTCTTCCTAACTAGGCCGTATCGGCGATTTATTTCCATAACAAAGCTGCTTAGGGCCTTGCTAACCGCATCGCCCTGGGACCTCTCTTTAAAATGCTCGTAAATCCCATTAATCTCACGCACCAGTTGCCGGATTTCGGACGTCGAGTAATCCCCGTTTTCAACCGTTGCGGATGATTGTAAGAATATCTGCTGTATTAGTCCTGAGAAGACACCTTCCATCTCGGGGAGCATAGAGATCTGGATCTCTTTTACAGCGTCGCCTTTGAATGCAAATAGACTTCGATAGAATTCCGCTAAACGCAGAAGACGGAAATAGAGCTCAGCAGCTTCTTCTATCACTTCAGGCTCCAGGTCGTAGCTGTCGCCGCCGATGATGGTCCGGGTGGGTGTCAGATTATAAACGGGTTCTGGGCGCTGGAACAGATCGAAGACACCAACAACCGTCAAAATTTTAGCGGCCATGCTTTTTATCATGAAGACGAAGAAGGCGTCCTCTGTAAGCCATGTCCCTCCCAGCTTTCGACTGACCGACGTTAGATAGGTTCTCGCGGTTCTCGTTTCCACAGAGACGGCCGAGGTTTGAATATAATCCAGAAGAACTCTATAGATCTGAGAAGGATTCATAAATACCTGGCGGCGGAGCTCTCTCCCGCCGAACTTATCGCCTATACGAGTGAAGGCGTTTACGATGTTTTTAAGCGCCTGGAAATTAGAAAGCACCTTTCCGACCTGTCTGCGGAGTGCATTCCCGTCCGTATACCCGGGTTCACGGGTGGTACCAATGCCACCCCCTGCCTCTAATGCAGCCCTCACCTTCTCGTAATAGTGCCCTGGTGGTGCGGTGGACGAAAACACCTGGGAAGTATCCCCCCCAGTCGTGGGCATCATTTCAAATAGCTCGGCTAGGTCATCCCCCGTCTGTTCCGTAAACCACCGTCCGATTATCTGGACACCGTCCAGGGACCGTCTAATGTCCTTTATATCCTCAGGGTTAGAAACCACTGCATCTGTGAATGCTTTCAGGTATAGGTCAAGCGCAGATAAGGCACGGTAAAATTGTTTTTTGGTGACATACTCGGTCTCGATGGCTGCTTTTGCCGACTTCCAGGTACGCTTTTCTGGGTCATCTATAGGCTCTGGTCCAATACCGCCCTCATTCGTGGGCCTTGACAGTATCGATGCTTTTTCTATGTCTAAGGCGCTAAGGCGGCCTGCTATAGCATCACCGAGGACATCAGAATAGTCTTTCCCATACACACTCAACTCTTCTTTGGTCTGTTGGAGGTTTTCGCCGACCTTAGCGACGTAATAAAAATAGAGAAAGCCGTTAACGGCTTCACGTAAATCGAACTGGGAGCGTGCTATGTCCGCCAGCCCCATTTCTTCGGACGTAAGGGATGCCCCACCGCATTTAACATCTGAGTCCTGGTCTCTACCCACACCGCCCCCATACTTTTTCTGGACAATATCGGTGTAATAGTCGACTACGCGTAGGAGGCTGTCAATGGCCTCCTGCATCATTGCAAAATATTTCGCTGAATTCTGGTACATTGCCTCCTGCATAAGACCGTCTAAGCTGGTTTTTACTACACGCATCTGAGCCAGAAAGGTCTCTCTTTGCTGTCTGGCGGCGGCTGTAGTATAAAAGCCGATTAAAGAGAGATCGAGGGCGACAGTCCCCATATCATTTACGCGGGAAAGGGCATCACGGAGTGCTTTTAGACTATCAGAGAGCGGTATCTCCCTCCCCAGCTTTGGTCCGATTATTTTGACCGATTCGAGCAGTTTGTTATACTCCTGTGTGCTTTTTTCGAGAAACTGTTTAAGCAGTAATTTGCGGTTACTATGACGCTGTTCAAGTCTCCTATCTAAAGCGGTTTTTCCTTCTTCGCCGCCTTGCGTTGTCTTCCGCAGTTCTTCAGCAATCTCGTCTTTAGTCTGAAACGTTTCATGCAGCGTCGCCGCCGCTTTTTCAAACCGTTCAATATCCTCGTTTTTGATTTCTCCGCTAAATCTCCGTTCATCTAGCAAGGCATCGAACTCCTTCCAGTCGCTATTCTGCAGATATTGGTTGACAGACAAACCCACATCAAGCAGGGACTTATGTGCTCTTGTAGCCACCGCCGCGGCGGTGCTGAGACCTGTAAGAGTTGCTACTAGAGCCGTCCCAAAATCTTTAGAACCGGGGACGAGCCGCAGACGGTTGATTAAGTGATAGCTATCATTCTCCCGTTCCATAATCTGAGCGAGCTCCTCTTTAGCCGGGGCTAGAGTAACTTGCAAAAAATTTTCGAGTAGTTGTATTTGACGCTGGCGCTCGGTCCGTAGACGACGGTATGCGTCCTCGAACGGCTCTATCTTCCGTGATGTGTCTGTGGGGACATCATGGATCAGACCATCTATAGTCCGCTCATAAAGACTACGCATGACCTCGTCAAGGTCCTTGATGTTTTTCATGACCCGTTTAATACTAGAATGGACCGCAAGGAATTCGGTGTGTATACCTGTCGACAGTGAGTGTACGTATTCAGCGACCTGCCGGCAGACCGATTCTGGGCCGGCGCTGTCGTCTATGAGCTTATTCTCACTATCGGGCGTAAATTCTTTATTTAGAATGTTGGCGATAATTTTACAGACTTTGCTATGGGTCTCCGCATTCTTTCTGAAATTGCCGTTTTTATCCTGCGGGTTAGGCACGTGTTTTTGGAGTTGCTGGACAATAGTTTCCATCTCCGCATCGGGGTCGATGGGGAGGTCGGCTTCCTTTAGGGCTCTGGCCAGGCCTCTTACAAGATTTTCTTTCGTCTCGGCTGCTAGGGAGGTGTCGTATGATTTAATGTCCGCTAAGGGCTCATATGACTCGTCACCCCCGAAATACCCCCCCTTTTTCAATACATTTTTGTCGATATGTGCCTGGAAGAGCTTGTAGGCATTGCGCATTCTCACTACCGAATCTTGGGCGTGGTCCGCAGTGACAGCCATCTGCCGAACACCGCTAGCTGCTTGGTTTAGACTGGCAGAAACATTCTTCAAATGTTGGTCGACTGCACCAGGTCTGATAGCTGGGGAAGATTGTGAAGTTCCCATAATCTATTATAGTCTTGTTGGGTTATACTTTACGCAGAAAAAAGTCTAATGTAGAAATTGGAAATATCAATTTCGTATCTATATTAATACAGACGGGGTCTGCAGTTGCCGTTGAGATAGTTTTTCCCGGACCGCGTCTAGGAGATGGGGCTCCAGCTGTCTCCCGTAGACACTTAGAATATAGTTATTAGCCTGGTTTTTTTTGCTGAGGGAGGTGAAATCAGGAATCGCTCCATATGCATTAGCATAGCTGCGCACCTTGTCATAGACCAGTTTCGCCAGTCTATCGTCCTCGCTACCGGTCTCCGGGGGGGCAGGGGTGTGTTTTGGTGAGTGATTCGTGATCCGTTGCCACAACGACAACGCTTCGGGTTCACCATATACACTGGCCGTTGATAAAATATTTTTGTCTATTTTTGTGATTAATTTTATCCCATTTGTCCAATCCGCAGGGAGCTCTTCATGCGGGGGGGGGCCCCGTGTGAATGTGATAAGAATCCATTCTTTCCCTATATCCAGCGACACACGACTGTTTTCTAGCAGACTGTCTCTGAACATAACCTTGATGCAGACGGGGTTTGCTGCTTTATCCTGGACACTAGCCATATTATCTAACAAGGACACGAGGTCGGGTATCTTATCCATAACATCATTCAATTTAGATATTTACATCTCTATTTTAAGATTAAACAGAGTTTATTTACTAAATATACTTAGGATATTACATCACCAATACTAGAATATGTCTGGCCGTAAAAAAAACCAACTCAGTCGGTTTTGTCGCATCTATCACTGGATCGAGCAGGAAGACCCAGAATTAGCCGCGGCTATTCGGAATTTATGCATGGAGCGCAATCTAACACCACACCCGAAAAGTACGGGCGTAACCTTCCTGTACCCGAAAGAGGCTTCGGTCAGAGAAGAGATTATCAAACTTGCATATAGTGACGAGGCCGACCAAGCCATTAAAAAAATAGAATCGCTGATTCTGCCCATGTTAGTCGCCACGGTGGCCGACTTTCGGGGTGAGGTTGGGTCACGTCTGGGTGTTAAATTCGAGGTAGATAAAATTACAGGAGGAAAGGTCACTTTAAAAAATGAGGCTGTGATAAGCATCGCTCCCAATTTCAAGCCCTTGAAAAGGGATAACATAGCGGTCTGGATCATTGAGTCCGGGGTGGCCCCTCTTGACGGGCCCGCCTTCAAAACACCGAGAAAGGGCGGGGCAGAACCCAGAATGCATAACAGCAGTCTGCAAGCCCCGCTTTCGGCCCGGGCCCAACTAGCTGCCAATGTGGAGGGGGAGTTCGACCGCTGTATGCATAACAACAGATGCAGAACTAATAACCCTTACTTGAGCAAAACTGTGTCCTTATTAACCTTCCTATCCCAACACCATGGCGATCTTCTGCAATGCGTTTTACCGCTAATAGATAGAGACCCCGCCGTTAGTTTCTATCTCCTCCTGGAGCCATATAAAACACAGAAAAACGACTTCCTGATCCCAACCTCGATATTATTTGGGGCGGACGGGTGGAACGGGGCCGAGGCCTACGAGGACGCCGTTGCCGAATTTAAGCACTTTTTCGATACCATCCCCAAACAAACAGCCCTAACATCAACAAATATGGATCGGGGGGGGCCTGCTATCCCCAAGGCTTTTAGTGAACCCTCGGCAGTGCGTAGTATGGTCGATATCGTCCGTCAGAGGGTTCTAACGGGAACAACAACTAGTATAAACACAACACCCCAGATTTTGCATAAGACCTATGCAAGTCTCGGAGAAAATAATAGTATTGACGGTTTTGGACCTATTTTTCCCGATGCGACGATTGTCGCAACACGCAATGGCAAAAAATTATGGCAGGATGAGTTCCGTTTTGTTCTACATGGTATGCTACGAGAGCTGATGGATGAGCAGATATATACAACACAGACATTTTCAAATGTTGTGCACATGCTACGCTTTGGTCGGCCGGGGGATAACTATGCCGAAGAAGCAATATTCTCGAATCTGGTAGCCTACCAACCAGGAAACGGTGACGTAGCCCCTGCGGACCGTTTTAAAATGCTAATTACTTTTATCAATAGCACAGATTTCCTATATGCTGCCATCCCCGAAGCATTTGTGGGTGATATATGGGTTGAAAAAAGGGTCGGTGGGGCCGAGAACGCTGATTCCTTGTTAAATCACGACCATAGTAAGCTGCAGGTGCTAAACCGATCGAACCCTATGGTCCGTTCTGGCCTGCCGGCTGAGTGCCGATTTCAGCTGCGTCACTATATTGCCCGGCATGGTTCTCTCCCACCCGATATTGGGATATCCGCAAATTGAAGACTGGCCATGAAAGAGATTATATCATGCTGTGCTTTGTGGTTTGTCCTGGTTGTGGCTATCCCCTTGACCATGTCTCGCCCATTTTTCAGATAATACGCAACAATAGAACCAAAAAGGCAATGTCGCTGCTCGATGGGTATAATGGCTATGAAAATAATGCCCAGAACCTCCCTTCCAATCCTGATCTCCAGGTTAGCATGGAAGATGTACTGGACAAGTTGGGGGTACTTCGCATGTGTTGCCGTATCCACCTCAGTGCTTTCCTGGACTACCGGGACGAATACCTATAAAATTGAATTAGCCGCTCGTATGCATACACATCATAATGTACAATCTACTTCCACCCTCCGCCTCTGATGTTCTCTCGGCCTTTAGAGAGGCACAAAGTAAGGGGTTGTCCCCTAGGTCTATCCTGGACTTTGAATGGAAAAATATAAGAGAAGGCAATAATAACACGAAATGGGTGTCGATCTTTGTGACTGTTGATGGTAATAGATATCCTTTCCGTATGGTCTACAAAGAAGAAAAGCATTCAGGCCGTATTAAACCTAATACAGAAGAAGAGGCTATAAAAATCAATCAGCTTAATCCTAAGCTAGCGGCCATCGGGAAAAGAACCACGGAGGCTTGCCTGCAAATAACAAAATACAACGTTCCAGTCCCCTGCCAAGAAGATGGGATTACTATCCAGCTTGACGACGATGGGAACGAGATGTGGCCCGATGATTCTCATAAATCCACGTTATTCGCGGTTCTAGAGTATGTGGGAGAATGTTTCCAAGAAGAAATTAAGGATATGGTGCAGAAAAAAATGATTGTTGATAGGATTACAAATGACCTCCCTCGAAGGTATATCAGGACCAAAACGACGGTCCCCACATCCATCATACAGAACCGTATTTCGGAAAGTGCGCATAAAAACGGGGGGAGGCTGATGTTAAACCCCATAGCTCGCATCAAAATAAGGTTTGATAAAGATGGGCAACCAGAAGCGAACTTCTTGGACATTACCAAGCCTTGTCTTACAGAGAGGAATGCCAAACACTTTGAACCCTTAAGAGATGAGACCGGTGAAAAACTCAATATCAATAACGTCCATAGGATGATTTTGCCTCATACATACCATACAGGGGTGGTTAGTCTAAGCGCAATATGCTTTAGTAGCATGGGTATCTCTATCCCAATGAGCGTTGACCTGTACAATATAGTGAAACCGGCACCGGTTACCAGACTGGACCTGGAGGAGCTATTTAAAGGGTGTTCGCTATTCGACGAGTTTGAGGTCCGAAATGCACCACCCGGACCGTCGAGCCAGGACACTGAGGACGAAAGCCAGGATGAAGAAGACCCGTTCGCAGAGTACACGAATAGCTTGTCATAGACGACCCTTTCTAAAGAAGCACTTCTTGTAGAATATGACCGCCGGAGAGGCGCCTACGTGGAGACAGTCAGAAGGCTTGATTGCACTAGAACCGTCTCCCTAGGAGATTATGTCTCTAGCGGTCCACGGAGCGTCGCATCATGCCACACAAGACATTTTGTAGAATATTTGCATGTATGACCCTGAAGACTATATAAGGAAAATGGCCAACGGTGCCACCATCAAAACACCCTTGGCAAATTTTCCTATAACATGCTGAGCACCGCCTCCTGTATATGCATCTGCTTCAGACGACTCCGACAAATTCACAAAAATAAGAACAAGTAATGCATAAATCGCTATTAGACTGAGCAAATAGTAGTTTACCCGCATATCCATATTTAAATAAGTTCGGTGTGAGTATATTCGTATGATAAAATGAAGGTCAATCCTATTTATACGCTGTTAGCAGTAATAGTTCTGTGTGTAATGCTCACCGTATCCGCCTATTTCATAGGGGTTAGTACCGGCACCGTGAGCTGCCCCACGCCGGGGATCCTATAAACTATCCAGAATAGAATCGACACTTGTCGTATTCTCAGCAATAAACCCCTCGTCTAAAATTATTTCGCTGTAGAGGGTCCCAATGCGAGGGACAGAGCCCAGTAGCATCGGCGCAGCAATACCATAAACCGGACTATGGGCCGTCTCCAAAGCGGCGTCGACAATTACTTGTATAGGCGCCGCCATAGCCATTCTTAATAGCACATTTGAATGCTCACGGGCATTAACACCTTTTTTCTCCAGTGATGTGACCCGTCCGCTACGGGTCATGAGATCGGCATACATAAGCAGATGTCTATGATCCGGAGAGCTGTCACCCATTACCCGACGAATCTCACTAATTATTTTTTGTCGCGCTGCTTCTATACCGAATAGTTTATACGTCTCTCCTATCGATGACGAAACTATGCTGTATGGGTCGATCGCCGTATTTGTCAGGGCCCCATAGATATTGGAGCCGATGGTACGTATCCCATACAGCCCATCCTCTCTTTCTATTTTCCCGCACGAACCCGGTTCGTGCGAAATACGATGACGGATAATTTTGTACGCACTGGCGGTCTGAATCCCCGGGATGCCGCGGATGGGTGTCTCAAGGAAACGACCGATCGAACTTTGAGCTAGTTTTTCTTCATCACCCGTATTACGCGTGGATGTCCGACGAAAGAATCCGCTCCTGAGATATATCCTAACGACTACGTTAGGCCAGTTTTCTGGAGAATGGACCACATAGGTATGGGGGTGGCGTAGTCTCAGGCGTTCTACTATTCTCTCTAAACTCATACTCTTTAAGATCATAACCGTTTTATGCAATTCGAACCGGACGCACCATTTTGTCAGGTCGGATGGTATAGGTATAAGGGGATGCATTTCCAAGAACGCTTCAAACCACTCTGAGTCATGTGCGTGCCCCGGATACATCTTGTTTTTCAGAGTGACGGTTATCGATTCTTTCGATTTAGTGCCAACAAAAGGTTCAAATAAAAGACCCCAATGCAAGACAAACCGTTTCAAATCCATTAGTTCGATGCTGTTGGCAATTTCACGAACACGAGCAACATTTTTTTCGACATCTTTATCTTTCAGTCTTAGAAGCATTTCTGACGAATGTTCTGAGGCCGGATCCTTGACACCGAATATTTCTTGGGGGCGTATAATGCCCGATTTGTTAGTCCCTCCTTGCACAGAACGATGGTGCGAGTCTAGCATATATTGTGTGAGCGGGGCCGAGATCGACTGTGCGGCCAGGACACCGACAGCCTCCCCATAATCGATGAGACTCTGGGCGTACTGCAGTTGGATATTAAGAAGAATAATCTCGAGCTGTCCGCCGGTCAATTCTAAAAGTTTACGACTATTCAACTCTGACCGTATCAGGATCTGTAGTGAGCATGCTGCCGCCTTGAGATATTCTGGGATAGGGGTTTGGCGTCGACGCTGTATTTCGTTTATTAAAACATATGGGAGATCGTGACAAAACTTATCCACACCTTCGCGCATTTTGACTAGCTCATGTATATCCGGCGGAGAATGCACATCACCCCGGTCAGAAGCCTCAACAATCACATCGTTTATGACACTAGCCACATTAACAGGCATATGAAGGAAGTTGTTAAACGGATGGTTAAAATTTGTACTCTCGAAGTCCATGAAAACTTTCCTGAAACGGTCCCGATCCTCTTTGATCTGCTCAAATTCCTGATCAAAGAGTTTATAGTAATATTCCGGGAGGGGTGCGGCCTTGGGGCCCCGACTCTTTTTATTCGCAGGATCCACGAGCATATTTTTCACGTCTAAATAATATCTCTCTCTGAGCTCTTTATCAGAAATTATAACTGTGCGGAATTCTACGTTTTCCACCCGGCGGGCATCTAGACCATCCTCGCCTTGTATAAACTGTATGATACGGCCATCGACACTGGTATGACGGAAGTAATCTACTATGCATGATTGCAGGGCAAAGATAGCTTTTCTATTTGCATAGCCGGTAGATGCAGTTGACAGAGCTTTACTAATAAGATCAAATCGTCCGTTCATTATGGCAAATACAAATTCGGATGAAGTAAGACCAGCTATATAACTATTTGCTACGAAACCGTATGCCTGTGCACTCAACGCAAAACGAGGAAAGTAAACAAGTGTCCGACCAAAGGAAAACTGCGGACGAATACGTTCTGTGTTGATATCTATCTGTCCCACGGCCGCCATGATATGGATCATATTGGGGTTAGAGCCTTTGGAACCGGTGGCTATCATACGAAAAAGACCATTTGTTTCAGGGTCTATGGCGGACAGTATAGGGTTTAGTATCTTGTCAGGTATTTTTAGTGCATTCAGTTGCAAACGTTCATAGAACTGATGGGTTGACAGGCCAATAGGGGGGACAATCTCTCTCCGTAACAGCCTTTGGTTGATTTCTTCGGATTCTGACAACAGTTCTGATATAATACGGTGTGTTTCTTCTTGGGCCCGTGGGTGCAGGACCATATCATTCGTACCTACGGTAAAGCCAGCATTGGCGATATAAGCGATGGACATCTGCTGCATTGCAAACATTGAGTCCAGAGCAGCCTGGGCCCCATGCACGCGCGAGATTAGATGGAAAACCCCCCCTTCAGAGCCCCCGCCCACTGACTTTTTATCGAGAACACCCGTTATGAGCTTACCGCGGCGGATCTGTGTATCTACGTCAGACTGGCAATACTTGATGTACGGGAGATAGACATCAGAATACCATTTAGGCCGACGACTGTAGTTGACGGGCACCTGTTCCAGAATCATGGAGATGAGCTGTCTCCCAGTAAATGCATCGCTCTCACTGTACTGGGCGAACGAGGGAGGGGGCATGCGGGTTGTCTCAAATAGACCCATGGCGTGGTATTTATCCATGTCATTAATTTCTCCGGCTGTGTTCGCCTTGGTCATTAAGAAGGAACCGATCACAGAATCCTGTATCTGGCCTACTACCGGCTTGCTATTACTGGAAATAAACCAGTTGGATACAGCGCATAGTACCTCGGCCTCCACACGACTCTTATAGCTCCAGGGTATAAACAGGTTCATCTGATCACCGTCAAAATCCGCATTGTACCAGGGCGTCGCGATGACGTTCATCTGAAAGGTGGATATCCGGGGGTCCTCCAGCACGACAACACGGTGAACACCGATACTACTTCTTTCTAGCGAAGGCTGGCGATTGAAAAAGGCGACATCGCCCGTCACGATATCCCGGTATATGATGTCGCCCACCTCCAGACGAAAATCTCCGCGCAGGCCCTCCACATCATGCAAAGCCCCTGTAGACCTTTTAAGAACACGGGAAGACCCAGGATATTGTCGTCTCCCGTTTAGAAAGAAGGTCATGAGCCGGTCTATGTTATATTCTTGTATATTTTCGGCAATTTGTAGGATCTTCGCAAATGCCGCCGGAAAGCCGACTTCATTGATCCGTAGATCAGTATTCCCGGATATGGTTGAACGGCTAATTGAAAGGGTCTGACATCCTAGAAGATTTTTTCGTAAGCGCCCCTCTTTTCTTGGCAGACGCCGCATCAAGGATGGTGTCGCTTGTGACCCGATCATGATCCCCCGTTTTCCGTTTGTTCCCTGTGAGTTCGAGGTTGAGGCCGACCCCAGTATAAAGTCATAATACAATTGCTGGACATTCTGTATAGCACGATCAACGTCCTTCTGTAGTATAGGGGGGGTGGTGCTGGCATTGGAGATCTCGGGCAGATTTTGATTGCGTTTGATGAGATATTGCAAGACATTGTTAATGTCATGATAGCTTTGCGGGCCAGAGCCCACTCCGATGCGTACCCCAGGACGAGCCGTGATAGAAAGGATAGGTATCTTCGTAAGTACCATCTTTCTAGGGTGACTCTCAGGACTACGACCGAGTGCGATGACGCTTTCATCAGTAATTCTTTCAAAAAAAGTGCGTATGTCTTTTGGGTATAATCTCTGGACCCTCTGCGACCCTGTTGTCGCGTGTGTATGCTCAGCCCAGTAGCTGAAATAATCCTCAGGGTCCTTGACAATTTTAGGATGCGTTTTATCACAGTGTGGACAGCGCTTCCCTTCTGTTTGGACCTTAGCGGCCTCAGTCAATCTGGCTATCCGCGGGATGCCGCTGTATTTCTTTAGATCGATCATCGGCGAGCCACATGAGCAGAAAAGACGCAACCATCGTCTAATGTCCGGGACCCAAAGGGGGCCTACTACCGGCGTGCGCATAATAGCCTTCCCGCTGTGTCCTGGACACTCTTTACGCTGGTGACCGCAGGTCAAGCATTTGTAATGGTGGTCGGTCGTGCCCATGCGGGCGTCATATACGCCCCCGTCGGCAGGCAGTGTCCCGTTAAAAAGTTCATAGCTCGTCACCTCCATAACCCCTTCTCTGTCATGGTCCTCATCACCGGCGATGGCGAAATCGACATAGTTTACTTCTGCGTACCCAGCTGTCATAATGGTGTGTATACTATAGGCGAGTAAGCTTCAAATATGATAACTATATGACAGAAAGAACGAAACAAGGTTTCGATCCACATAAGAAATCGAGAAAATGGGTTGGTCTTAGCATTCTGCCAGTATTTTTTGGATCGGATCGGCGCCGTCTTCATATGTCCGAAAGGCGATAGCTCTTGGTTGCAATGGTTTCCCCGTCGTTTTTGACCGGTCGGCGTATTGTACCGTCAGCAACAGCCCTTTAATGTCGCGCTCAAACCTTGTCATCTCCTTTCCGTTTTCATCCTTTACCGTCTCTTTGATATATTTATAAATCCTCGTGCGTAGCACATATTGTCCATTAGGTACCACACGGAAGCGTCTATCACATGAACTGAGCGCTTCCCGCGCCCCAACCTCACATATCCAAATAACGGCCCCTGTGTCCTTCCCCTCCCCCTGCGTAAACCCGACGACTTCGAACTCATCATCATGCGTTTGTTTTATTTTTACTAAATTTGCTGAATGGAATCCATAGTCGTACCCGGCAGTATTTTTGCGTGCGATAGCCCCCTCATAATCCTCTTCAAGAAATCTCCTATATAGGCGGCCAATCTCATCCATGTCTTTCACAGGAAAGTTTTCGACTCTAATGATATTTTCTGTCTTTACCCCCCTGCCGCGAAACAACAAGTCTAAATATTTTTGGCGATTCCCGCTTGGCATATCAAAACCTGCTTTTTTGGCTGTAGGCCAGAAGCAATCATACACATAATATTTTAACATATTCTTATCCTGGCCCCTACGCGCCTGTCCGCATATCCAAGAAAAGTCTGTTTGATGCAAATATCCTTCACCATCTAGATGCAGATCAATGTATAGACCCGGCTCATCACCGGACAATAGATCGGATGGGACGGGCGGTGCCGTTTTAATCAGCATAGTAAGCTCTTCCCGGATGTTTTCCATCCCCGGGTAGGTGGTCAGATTTCGCGAATATATCTCTAGAAGGCCCGTCTCCACACTTATCATAGAGACCAGCCTAACCCCATTGTATTTTCTTTGTAGTGTAACGCCTTCTTTGAAAACGCCATCCGTCAAGGTGGCCGACCTAGTAGCCCCGATTTTCTTAACCAGCATGGGGGCGGGGCGGCTGTTCACGGCTCGAAGGTCGTTCTCATGGGGGGTCATGGCAACCCCCCCGCGTTTGATTTGAGTGTTATACAGGCTGTAGGCATCTCGCACAGCCTGTGTTAGAACATTAGTGGCATTTTTTTTCCCCAAATTTTTACCCGTTTTTATGTGTGTAGGGGAAAGGTTTTGGCGTATATGTCCGTTTTCCTGTTTCACCTCGGTCCTTAGTTCCGCTGTATACCCGGACAGCGCGGGCACAGGCTGCCGCATCATCCCCTCTGACACAGGTACAACATTTTTGTCTGGATCTAGCAAATGGACGCGGACCGTCCAGTATGCCACAAAACCACGTCCACTCACCGTCTTCAGGGTAGGAAAGGTGTACAGGGTCCGGTCTGGAGAAAATTCTCCGGGGATTTGCCCCGTCCCCATGGCCGTGAACACGTCATGGATATGGCTGGATGGTGTCATTGGCGGATATGGTCGTCTATCTATCGTTCAGTCTTACTATAATTGGCAATTTGTTTTGTCCGCGAACCTTATTTGAATTCCCATGATAATAGACCATAAAGCTATGGATACCGGCACCCAAACAAGCCTCGGAAGTATAGTATCACGGTTTCGACGGACGGCTGATGATGGCTCGCTATCCCACGGGGCCGTGGAGCTTGAAATTCGTCTTGATTCTGTAGATTTCCATGTCTTTGAGACAATCCTAGACGGTCTCCTAGACGGAAAGATACAGAATGACGGGGGCGAGATAGCACATAGTGTGAGTTCGATTATGATGGACTGTCAGAAACACGGGGACGGGGGCGGGACATCACAGTCCGTGCGAGAAGCCTTTATACCCAGTCCGGGGACAAGGGGCGAGAGACTGGCCAGATCATGTAAAACGCCCGGGAAAAAGGTAGAACGGTACTATCATAAACGCAGTCTCATAAACCCTTATCGTGTGAGAAGTCCTCATACGATGCCATACAAAGTTTCACTCGCCATTGAAGAGGAAATTGCACCGTTTGCTTCGGATGGCAGCGCTCTAATAAGAATTAAAAACCGGATTTCGTTCACAGGCGCCCCTAAAGACATTGCCGAAAACTGGAGAATTGATATGACAATCACCCGACAGATCTATGGGACAGACGCGGGGTCCCCTAACGGTCCCCTTAAAAATATTGTGGATGTTATGTTTGGCGGAAAACAGTCGCCAAGAAATCTATTGGAGGTTCTGGGGCTCCGCGGGATGCAAAATGTCGCTTTACAGCGAGTATACAATTATGAAATAGAGATAGAATACATAGGCAAAATCGAGAATTCAAGTCCTTCGGACGTCAACGCCATCATACATGGGATTTTAAAGCTCTCTGACCCAGGCTATATGCAAAAAGCACTTTATCAGCAACAAATCCATTTTGTTGCTGGTTTTTTATATGATTCACCGTCCATTGTACTCCGGTATGCACAATCATTAGGACTTAAACAGCTAACACCACAAGTCAGGGCTCTGACCCGCGGAGAATATGCGGAAATATATCCCCCTGTCGGATACTGGCTGACCGACAAAGCACATGGGGTCCATGCACTAGCCATTGTCCGTAATGGTCAGCTGATACTGTTAAGTGATAGGCTATACGAATACTATATGCCGGATATGACCAAGGCTATGACTGACGACGCCACAATGGTAAAGACCCAAGAACGGGGTCCGTCTGATCGGGCTATGGTTTCTAATGTCAGTATAGCGGACGGAGAGCTCCTGATCACAGGCGAAAGAATGGAGTTTTTTGTGTATGATGTTATTGCCAACCAGGGGACACACACGGCTCAGGAGGGGTTCAGCATAAGGCTCCAACAGATTGGCGATATTGTAAAAATCATCGGAAGCTTTGGTGTTATGGCCCAGGCAAAGCCCTATATACAAATCTCTTCCCCTGAACTGGCGTCTCTGAAGTCCTATTTCCACGACATGTCCGAGCGCAAAGAAAGGCCATACAGCACAGATGGTCTCATCCTAGTAGAGCCGGATAAAAACTATATGGACACCCGGAGCTACAAGTGGAAGCCCTTTGCGGATACCACAATCGATTTCCTAGCTCGGAGAGCCCCCTCATCGATTCTAGGAAAGAAGCCTTTTATAGACACATTGTCGGCAAAGGTGTATCTATTATTTGTAGGCATCGCCCCAGAGATGAAAAAGAAGATGAGACTCCAATGGTGTCCGGGCTATAGTGATCTATTTCCGATTGACACTTCCTCGGCCGATAAAGGCTTCCAGCGTGGAAGCTATTTCCCGATACAGTTCCAACCCTCTGACTCTCCATTTGCATATATCTACAAGCATCCTACTAATTCTAAATTTCACGACATTGACGGAAGCATCATAGAGATGCGATGTACTGACCCCCCCGGTGGGAGAAATGGGGGTCACCCCCCCAACTGGGAGATGGTCCGTAAAAGAGAAGATCGCGTTCATGACCTTAAGGGACAGAGATACTTCGGTAACGACTTCCGTATTGCCGAACTCACATGGCTAAACTACATGGTTCCCTTTCCCTTTGAGCAGCTCTACATAGGTCCGGAAAAAGGGTATTTCGCCCATGCCAAATCCGGGATTTATAAATCCCAGACAGGTTTCACATCCTTTGTCAAAAGTCAGATTATTGCTCATCTGAAACACCAGTTCTGGGTTGTCGACCTCGGTATAGGGAAAGGCCAGGACCTGGGACGGTATATGGAGGCACATGTTAAAAATCTTATTGGCGTTGACGCTGACCCCGGGGCTCTAGCAGAGCTGGTCCGCAGAAAATACTCCCATGCTGCAAACCCGCGTTTGAGAAAGCTGCCTGGTATGGCCTTGCATGCCATAGTTGGGGATCTTTCACAGCCGGCATTAGAGACCGCGGAAAAGATCAGGAACATTATCGGCTACCCGGAGGAAGGGTGTGACACAGTCGTTAGCAACTTAATGGTGCATTATCTGGCCGACAGTCCGGAGCATATCGAAAACCTTGCAGTACTGTGCCGGCATTTAGTCAAACCACGGGGAGATATTTATTTTACAACAATGTGCGGGGACACGGTTTTTAAATTGCTCGAAGATGCCAACATTGGTCCCAACCAGACATGGGAGGTGCGCCAGGATGGCATCTTAAAATATGCTATTCAGCGCCAATACTCGGGGAATAAGATGACGGCAGCCGGACAGAAAATAGGGGTTTTGCTGCCTTTTAGCGGGGGGGAGTTGTACAGAGAAAATCTGGTAAATGTCGCCGGGTTTGTAGCGGCGTTTACGCGCCGAGGATTCACACTCGTAGAAACGAAACCCTTCGCACACTGGTTCTCTAGTTTTAAAATACGAAACGCGGGCGAGGACAGAAACCTAACGGAAGGGGACCGCCAGTGGCTGTCGCTGTATAGTATGATCCGGTTTCGCCGGGCAGCACGTGAGTTATGAGAACCCGTATTACCATTTCCATATCCTGCCGACATCCCAGCCCCTTACAGGGGCATCTAGTTCACGGGACATAGTCCCCAATGTATCGTCGATATTGGTTTCGTGATTTCGCCCCCCCCCGCGTTGCCAGAAAGGGATGTCAGGACGTCGCATAAAGCGTGACCCGTTGTTTTTTTTCCAATCACCCCCCCAGACCCAGAGGTCCCCATGTATAACAGGGTCTTGTATCCCGGTTCCTGTGGATTCAGAGTGATGCGACTCCACGGCACCCTCCCCCCAGTACTCAGCCTGGGCCTGTTCTGCCGTTCTCGTGGCTTTACCCGCGTCCCAGGCCCAGTCCTCCGTGCTAACGCCCGGGGGCCGAGAACTCTCATATGTTGTCACGTCTTCCTGGAATCCATGCAACGGTGCTTCGCCGTTAAGATGTTCTAAGCCTGTAGGATAGAGAGACTCTTCTGCGAATGTTTCATACAGCCAGTCCCGGTTGTGACCCGCATGCCTATGCTCCTTGATTAGATCGAGCCTGTTCTGGATGAAGGTTGTGTTTAGCCGAGACAGCGCGGCCCCCAGTCCGAGGGGGGTATCGGTCCTTTGCGCCCCAGGGTCCGAGGATAGCAGTTCTCGGCCAGGACCATGGCCAAAGGCCTCCACCGTCTTTATTAGCCCCATTACTATGTTTTTTTTTTCTGAGGGTGTGATTGGTAAAGAGAGTATGGACTTGTGGAGAGAGCGGATGTTATCCGTAGAAGTAAAATGCTGTATGACCCTTTGCCGAAACCTTTCAGGTGTTCTTACTGCTGGAGTATTCATATTTAAACACGTTATAATGTATAGATAAATATTCTATAAAAGGATGTGATGGGTCGATTGAAAAGAACGAAACAAGGTTTCGATAAACTCACTGATCCATGGAAAATATCCGGTGAAAGGTTTGATAGGCTGGATAGTTTCAAAGAGACCGAGGATAGTAAACTTCGTAACATGTTTGGGTTTAACACTAAAGTTTCATTTGGGTTGATCATATGTAGGGTCAATACGGTCTCTAATCGTCCGGAGGCGGTTATGGTTCGTGCGAGATACACTTATGCTTTCTCAGAGTTCATACACGGGCACTATGCTTTTGCCGATAAGCATCTCCTAAAATCGCTATTCAGTAACATGACTATAGACGAGCGTCTAGATGTGTATTCCTTAAACTTCCACCAAATGTGGTTCCGAATATGGCTGGTTACGGATCGATATGATCTATATCAAACCAAATTTAACAAGTTCCAGAATGCATGGATTAAGAACGATGAGGGGAGACTTTTACGACAATACATCCAGCAGGCCCGTGGATACAGATCGATACATTGGGGCTTCCCAAAAGGGAAGCGCCAGCATCCCCGTGAGAGCAATCTAAGCTGCGCTATACGCGAGTTCCAGGAAGAAACGAACATACCAGAACGGTCCTATCACATTCTCCCAGAATTTAGAAGACGAGAGTCATACGAACATATGGGGGTGCGATATGTCAATATATACTACGTAGGTATACAAAAAAACGAGTTTCCCGATCCAAACAAGAATTTATCCCTAGAGAGACTGGAACAGGTGGCCGAAATTGCTGAAATCCGATGGATGGATATTGAACAGATCCGGGGCATTGAAGGCCCGGCTGGCATGAGCTTAGAAAATACGGCTAAGCCCGTTTTCAAATATATCAAAGGATATTTAAAATACGGGTACAATCCGTCTCTGCAGAATATAACTCTTACTTGTAGAGCGATAGAAAAGATATGTGGTGCCGGGGGTGAAGAAGAAAACGATAATATCAGAGATTCTTTTGCATGAGATATGCATATAACCGATCCCGTCTCATATCGTCCATTTTTTTATCGTGCTCTTTGGAGAGCTCTGCGGCTTCTTCATAGGCCTTTTTAAATGTTTTATCTTCTTCATTTAGATTTTCTATAATAGATGCCCTATATTTCGCCAGATTTTTTCCTGCAGACCGGGGATTCTTAGCCTTATAGACCAAGCATATATAATCGGCCTGTGATTCCAAAAAGGCTTCGCGTGTTTCCCAGAAAGGGACCCTAATTTTCTTCAAATATTTTCTAAAAGCATCTGAGTCGTATTCTCCCATTTGCACCATCCATCTCAAAACCATTGGAAAGGAGTGAGCAAAGTCCTTATTTTCGTTCCTTATCTTCTCTAATAGCGCTTCATCTGAAATTTTAGCCTTGGTTTTAACCGCGCCCACTTCCTTATAAATTTTGTCAGCTAAAGTGACCAAGCCCTCAGGGCTCATAGAACTTGAAGAAAATTGCGTTTGCGGGGTTTCCATTGTCACATATGGGTATTGATATGGATTTAATTGTAAAGTTCTTCGTTGAAGAATAGATCATGGTTTTCCTCCTCCCATCTTGAGGACATGCTTGTACTGTTGTCCGTTTCTCTGGTATTGTCTTCTGAGGGGTCATTCTCCTGTTCTGTATCCGCATCCTCCAAGAATTGCAGGAGACTTGTCTCCGACCCCGGCTCTGGTACGGGCTCTGGCTCTAGACCTTGTTCCGATTCTTCTGGGGTATCAGACTCTTCGTCAAATGTTATTACCAAAGGCGAGCCCCCTTTTATAGGCGCCGCTTCTGCGGCATTTTCGGATATAAAGGCCTGCATTGCCGTAGCAAAAGTGTCATAATAGAGGTCTGCCCCGCCTGTCATAATACCGTTTCCCGCGGGCTCTGTTCGCCTAATCTGGCGCGGATCCTGCTCGCATGTTTGTGAGACGGTTTCTAGCGGGGTTCTCTGGTCATTCATTGTGATGGTATCCGGGTTGTGTGATAATAATATCAATTTCGACAAAGAGGTCATATTTAAAGACTGTAGTTAGAAAAAGTATGTGTCCTTTCTTGGGCAGGTCTATGGAGATTATCTAGACGGTTGCGCACTATATTATATATGTGCAAAATTATATCAGGATTTTTAATTGCATCTAGATCAATACTTATCTCAGAAGTTTTCTTATTCACCATAACCGCATTTTCTCCAATCTCTCGCATGACCAATCGATAGATTTCTTTTTTAATCTCTAGTTTTAAAAAAGAAGCGTTTTCAACTATATAAGTTTTCTGACGTAATAGGACGGGAACTGTAGACATAATAAAGTTTGTTGGTATGTCTATACTAAGTTTTATGCTAATTGGGCTTGTCTCATAGCCGCCCAGACATTTTCATGACTGGCAAGGAGCTCGTCCTTCTGAAATACCAGAGCAAGGTCCTGGATAGCCCCTACAAACTGTATTATATTTCTCAAAAAACCCTGGAATAGGATTAGGGGGTCCACGGTGATGGATTCTTGTGAATGTTCGGGAGAGAATGCTATTATGGGGGAGGACCTGTACAGTTCTAAAGGTCTCCCCCAATGGCCTATCACATTTTTCTTTTTCCCTGATAGAATGTCACGGATAAAATCTATAATACTTATAAGTTCCACGCCATTTGGGCTGTCCCGGCCTTTAGGCCCGGACCATCCATTAAGAGACGCGGAGGTCTGGGTTTCGGACGATTGACCAATCGGGAATGTGTACAACAATCTTTCAAAAAACCATATACGGTCACGGCCATATGTGGTGCCGTCTATCAGGGCTTGGCGGGCTACTAGTAGCTCTTCCAAGTTATTGAGAATAGGCAATAGCGGCTCTGCCTGTTTTTGTGTTATCTGTTTTTGGACTTTGTATGTTGGGGCTGCCCGTTCACATGTTAACAACGTAGCTAGGACAGCCGGGGAATGTTGGGCGGGGGGGTGGGTTACACGATAAACGCGGACAGCTATAATTTGGCCAACTTGGAGTGTTGCTACCTCCTGGGTTTCTATGAGTGTTACAACAGCCGGCGTAAACCTCTTTTGCTCGTTTACTTGTCCGCATTTCGTCACTTCGCCGATTAGCGCTTGTTTTCTATATAATAGTCTGACCCCCACTAAAATGTCCCATTTAGTGGATTTGGTCACCCTTGCGCGAAACATCACCTCTATATACCCCCGGCCAGTATTATTTGTTTGCTGGTCTCTGCATGACGATGATTTTAGAATCTCCTCTATACTTAGAATATAGCAGTCCTGATAGCAACGGCCGACATAGATTTTCTTTAATTCCGACAGAATGTGTGTTTGTTTATCGGCGCAGAAGTTGATAGGGTCCCTGACATTCAAAGTTGTGGAAAGTATTATCTCGTCCATAGTATCAAAACCAAAAGAATTTTCAATTGTATATCTATAGGACAATGTTACGAAAGAGATATAAATACCGTTCACAGGCGGAATTATTAATCCTCCTCATCTAGTAACGGCTGTGAGAACAGTTCCTCACTACGGAGAGATATTATAGGGATTTTTTCATTGAATAGGTAAAACCACCGTTTCCCGCTCTTCATCCCATTTTTGCTATTACGCGATTTTTCCTCTAAATCCAACAGATGGCTGGAAATGGCCCGGCACAGAGACAGACTACTTAACTCATTAGCGCGACGAACCCCAAGGCCGAGGGCAGTCGCTATTTTCTCCAGTTCTTCCCGTGAACGGGTTTCGCATACAGCCCCGCGTGTGACTGATCTGCTATCAGGAACATTTTCTTGTTCTAGCTGGTGTAGGGGTGGGCGTACTTTAAAACGAAGATGAGCCCCCCTTAGTTCGGTATATCCGATAATTATATCGTTTTCATTGTATCGCGTCCCATACTCGAGTGCATTATGAGAAATCAAGTGCCATGTTTTATTGGCATATATGCATATCGCATCCTTGGCACTGTACCCAACTATTGTATCCCCCCCCATCTCTGCACCCATAATCTTTCTGACCTCAGGGTGTCCCAGAATATCTTTATATAGGATAAGGACCCGGAATCTTTTATAAAGATCAAGTGTCCGTGCAATAGGCGACTCAGGGAGACCGGCCTGACGCACCATTTCAGGCTCGTTGTCGCAGAGTCCCGTGACAATATTTTCCATTAAGGTATAATGGAAATCGGCGTCATACTCTGTTAGCAAGAGTTCTATAGGATCTTTTAGCGAACCGAACTGTTTCTCATACCGTACAAACCGAACACGAAAATTTCTTTCTTTACGAGACTCCTGTATATAATCATGGATCTGGAGCCGAACCCCGCCCGGTGGGGCGAATCCCCGTAGATACGCTTCAAAATCAATTATAGCCCCCTCTGCGGCCAGGGGGACGAGGATATAGAATGTTGTGTTATGTGCGATATCAGGCACACAAACCATTTGTCGCGGACCATCCCATAACATTGTGGATTTTTTAGGGATAAGCTTCTGAGAAGCTTGGCTTCGAAATGACTGATCTGTGTCGAAGGTCAGACAACATAATCCCTCTAAGGCCAGAGCAAAGTTATCTTCGCTAAAGAGTGATGCATTTCTTACGACCCCGGTTATGAGCCCCGGTGTTTTCACCGCCTCCCATAATTCCTCATATGTCCATACCGGTCTGGCAATAAACAGCGCCCTAATACTAACAGCAATCGTTTCGACTTCTTGGTCCCCATACCCATAAGCGGTGAATGTCTCCGCATGTCCCGTTACCGGGATAGCATTATCAGCACTAACAAGGGGTCTCAGAGGGAGGCCCTCCAAGATGGATTTGGTATCTGTAAGGGTTCTGCTGTTGATAAGACTATCGATAGCCCCCTGTCTAAGCGCCCTATCCCCTTCCTGTATTAGGAGATACTCTTGGAGCTTATAGGAGTATCTAGCAAGCTCGGGGGAGAATTTGTCAGGGTCGCCCTCTGATGCCGTAGAAACGTACAGGCGTATCTCCACATCCCTCTGGTCCGCTGCTAGCTGTGCGTGGGAGTCTTTTCTTACCACCCGTCCAAAAACCTGTATGAGGGTTGGGATGTCAGAAGGGAGGGAGGTAATAAGCTCATGACGGACCGCAGTGAAATTGAGACCCTCTGTAATGACCCGGGAGCCGATCAGTACACGTATCTCGTAGCCATACAAATTGGAAAGGGCATTGAATTGTCTCATAGCACGCTCCTTACTACCCGAATCCATCTCTCCGTGTATGGTACTATAGCGGGCCGGTCTGAATGCATGTGGCGTCTGGTCGGTTTTATGGCCCTTGCGCGCCCCCCCGCATACCGCACATAACGTCGTCGCTAAAATTGGCGAGTTCTCGCTTATGATCCCATTCATCTGCAGGATTTCTTGAATCATAAGAACCCCCGACATGTGGACCCTTGTATTGTATATGAGGATCTTTCCTGGTCCTTTCTTTATAAGATCAATGGTATCTCCGCACATGCGCGCATATTTGCTACTATATACAGGCAAACCCTTGATGCCGTCGGCCGGGTTAAGTGATAAAAAGTCACCGCTAAGTGTTGGGGCCCGCCCCCTCTCAGCAATAACAATCCCATTCTCTTCTTTCCATTCGGCCGGCGCGGCTGCTAGTTTATGCAGCGTGTCGGTGGAATTATAGAGACCGTGTTCTGCTGATAACCGGCTGGTAGAGCACCCCGGGTTCGGGAACACCATATCGTAGATGGAATGGGCGTTTGCAGAGATTCTTGGACGAGCATACCCCTGAGCCTCTTCCTGCTCGCTAAATAGAGCCTTTAAGGTCCGGGAGTGCAGGGGGGACATAGGACATGCTATGAATCTGAGATATGGGAGGGCTTGTCCCTCGTAGAACATTTCTTCTCCCACAAACCTTCGTACCGGATACGACTGAGACCGCCCATCCAATAAAAAGGAGACCCGTCCAACGGTCAGACGGGTTAGCTCATCGAGAGCGCCCGGTTTCCACCCCCCCAGAAAAAGGTCCTCCCGTTGCATGGGTCGCCCGTTGGGCAGGGCCGCGCGCGGGACCAGAAGATTGATGAGGTCAACGTATTCGGTCACACTCCCAGTCACAGGCGTAGCCGACATGAAAATGGCACGGGGTGTGTCTGCGGGCTTATATGCATCTAGTACGTATTGTAGGGCTATGCCGTAGTTATTCCGTTCCTGGATGTTATAGACGTTGTGTATCTCATCGGCTACGATCAGCCCGCCCCGCATCTGGTGCATAATCTCGGGGTTGATGCGGACATAGCCACTAGTCTCAGCCTCAGCAATTTTTCTGACGAAATCGGAGACGCCCCCGCTTTTTTTAGGTGTGGCTTCGTCATAGCCATCCTGCGCGAATAGGCATAGCGGGTCAAATCCTTTATCCTTCCCTTTGGTTGTTGTAAGAAACAGACGGCTAGCAAATTCTTTATATCCGTAGAACTGGAAATAGCCACCCCGGGAACGATCCGTGAACCGGCGTTTAAGCATGCCTATGAAGCCATTCAAGTTTCTTGATTCTGTCGATTTATGGGATCCTGAGCGCTGAGCCAGTTCACGCAACTTGTATATTTCGGCAACCTCACCATATGAAACAAATCCTAGTTCAGGACGCCGTAGCATCTCGGTTTGTATTATCGCCCGTGTGAATCCTATAACAAAGACCGTCGGACGGTCAGACGGAGAAAGATCCCCGGCCTTTCGATATTGGTCTATAAAAAACCGGGCGATGTTTATTACGGCAATGCTCTTGCCAGTACCAGTTTGCCAGTTCAAGAGAAGACGGGAATAAGGTGTGCTAGGGTTCATGAAACCCTGTACAAACAGCTGCGCCCCGTGTATCTGCATACCGGTAAGAGCCGGTAGCATAGGGTTCTCCGGGTTACAGGGGATATAGGCTCTGCCGCCGGAACAGCCCTCCCCCCCCATCTGAATGCCCAGTTTTCGAGAAATTTCGATTAGCCTCTCATGGTTTATCTCGGGCGTAACAAGACTATAGAATTCTTTACGACGCCCTATATCAGCAAGAAATTCTTCTAATTCTGAGACACTAGGAGATTGTTTTTTGTCTGATGGTATGGTAGGATAAGACATCTCGCAAACCGGCTTGCATAAATGGGTTTATATAATACCATTCGCTTTATTTTAAGAACCGGGGTTCCCTCCGAACCCATTGGAATTGATATTCTGAATTAGTCGGTCGGTCTCGGTCGCAACCGGCGGATTACTCTTTTGTGAAAACTTAGTTCTTTTGTCTTTGATGCCATACCAGTTATTGTAATATGCAACCAAAAGGATGACAGTCAAGGCCAAACCAATGAGCAAGGCGAGAGAGAGAGAACCGTTTTTAGCACATTTATTCGATAGATTGTGCAGTAGACTTTGTGAAGGGTCCTGTCTTTCTGCATTTAGACTATATTGCATGGGGTCACTCATTTCTGTCGTTCACTATTTACTAAATTTAAATTCTAGAATAGGCAAATTTATTTACAAATTGGCTTATACTACATAGGCCCCCCGCCGTATATAAAAGAGGACAGATGATCATCGCCCGATTTGCGTGGAGTGTTCTCCTCCGATCGGTCTAAATATGCGCCCACGGAGGTATTGGATAGTTCATTGGAATTGACGCTCTGAAGCGCATGACTGGCCTGAGCCTCGGCTATAGCGCCGCTGGACGTGGACACGCAGCTGTGGGCGCCGGGGTGGCGCCCCCGGTCTAACTCATGGACCCCGCTCCCGGTTGCCCCATATGGTCTGGTTTCTCCGCCATCCGTATCTTGAGAAGTATGCATATTGCCCCCCCAGCCACTGTCATGTCCGCCCATATGCCACTGGGGGTTATTACTCCCTGTTTTCAGGTTGCTGGGGTACCCGACATGCATCTTATTCCTTTTCACACTACATTTGGCTTTGCATGCAACAAGAGCAAAAACAACTATGAGTATGATGACAAAAAGAACCGCCAATAAAACGGCCGTCAGTCCGGGATGCCGTCCTATGCTATGGTAGAGGGTCATACGAGCGCTCTGTTTCAAGCCCTCTCTTGAAGATAAAGGTGTAACTATATCCATATCTTTTTGCACTAGTAGGTATATAAATGCCTGCAAACAAAGTTTGCAAAAATTATTTCATAGTTAATTTGCGGACTGAAAGAAAGATAAATTGAAAGGAGATTAGATAAATATACCGAAACCAACGAGTCTGCTCATGGCAAACCAGTATGTACCATATCAGATATACTGCAATTTGTTTGAATTCATGAAATACCGCGGATTAGCCCCCGAGAAGGACCATATGGACCGCGACGTGTCAGAACCCGCGCCCAGTGACACAATCGTCCCATTAATTAAACAATTCGAATATTACCAGATCAATACACGTGTCATCGCGGCGAGGCCCGGCCTAGATGAGAAAGGATCCGTAGTCATTATAATGTTAACCCCGGATAGCAAGTACGCACATCACAGTAGCGATCTACGGCATCTAGTTGGTGGGCTGTCGGGACGTATTGACAATTTACAGGAAATGGTGCTCATCACCGAGGAAGAATTTTTCGCTAAAAAGAATTTAATGGACTTAATCCATGACCTGCGCAAAAACAACCCAAAAATATATTATAGTGTTTTTCCCTACACCGTTTTTGCAACCATTATACCGAAAGTAATTATTATCCCGAAACATGTTGTAATCACAAGTGAGGAGGCCCAGGCCTTTCTCGGACAAGAAAAGCTTGTTGGACAAATCCCGCCGATCTTAAGCTCTGATCCTATTATTGTCTGGATAGGGGGACGGGTAGGCGATTACATTAAAGTATACCGTCCTTCGGAGTCGTGCTCTTTGGCATCTACCGCTATAAGAATAGTCAAACCCGGCTGATAAGCTCCTCTACTAGAAAAGGACATTCGTTCGGGCCGGGGCTGTCCATTTCTCTTGGTTTTCTTTTCGGAAAGAGTTCGCGGTGTTTTTGGCACGCAGCACTATACGCTTCTGTGGGTTTTTCGGAGCTGCGGACTGCATGGGCATCACTGTTCAGCCTGTCAATATCAGGCTGGCAGCTCCTCAGGAAGACCGGGTGGCGTGTTTCGGGTATATAGTTGATATCGAACACTTTCCAGGGGATAAACCCTAAAAGGTGCATATCTCGGGGATTTGTGAGATCATCCAAACCCTTGATAAGACCCCCGTCCTCAGAATCGTGATCCAGCCAGGCGCCGCGTCCGTCTGCAAAGCAGGGCCCTATATGCTGAACAACAAAATATTTTTGGTTTATATAGGACATCATCTGGTTGAATAGCCCGGCAGAGCACTCACCAAAATCGATTAGACCCACACCGCTTGCAGCCCCTGTTTGCGGCAGTTCATGGCCGAAATAGTCGCACCCCATCCTATGCACGTCTTTTGATGGTTCCGGGCTAAAAACGGCCGTCACACCCCATGCATACGCACCCCCCCATGCCGCATCATACGGATGGTATGTGCTATTATATCTCCCACTCGGGCCGAGCTCGAACACAGAACATATCCTATAAACCACTTCTACAAAAAGCGCGAAAGTGGCAAAAGGGGATAAGCTAAGGCCAGACCACAACTGAGGCAAATAATATCGCGGGATCGCCTTAGTTGGGCGGCGACGATAAGGGGCTTTGAGCTCTAAAAGCACAGCTACACTAGTTATGTCGTGCACCGGTAGCGGGCTTTGCTCGCGGGGTATGTCCTGGTCAGAGAACAAGATCTCCCAGTCACCCGGAACGGCGTCCGGTCTATGCGCATTATTTTTGCGGATCATGTTGATCACACAGTATCCGTCAGGACTGTTGGCGTGTCCAGGAAAACCGAAGGGTTTCCCGTCAATACGCACGTCCGAGCCTAGAAGAACGGTTTCGCAGTCGATCTCAACGATGCGCTCGCTTATATACTCAAACATCATCCCCCAGTGGCAGGCTATGCCCCCATCCCACTCGACCAAGCCGGCCTTTTCCGCTAAAACTCGCTCATAACTAGAATAGCGATTCCAGCCGATTATAGCCGACAGTTCTGAGCCGCCGACCGCATACTTTCTCTTGGCAAACCATTCCATAGAACGCTGCCGTGATTTATCACTGTAGGTCTGTAGAAAATCATTTATGCTTTTTTCTGCAGCCTTTCTCGTCCGACCCACCGGTCTCACCCATGATGGTATTTCTCTATCTGCTACCATTGATACCGATAGTGTCATTCTAATTTGTTTCTAATTGCTCGCTAAGACAGCAGAGACGCCGTCTAGAAATTCCGCAAGGGACCCTTGGAAGTTTTCCATGGCCTTGGCGTATGGCAGTGTATGCTTTTCGAGCATTTTTATCCCAGGGGGGTTGTCGGTTTCTATGTACCCAGAAGGGGGCTCGTTTTCTGGCGCCTGCAGAATCAATCTAAAGTTTTCCGCCTTTCTCCAGACGGCTTCTAGCTCGGGATAGGGTGTCGCTAAGATCGTCCGCTCTTTTGACACCATTTTGTATAGATTGTACGCGCTTTCGCCCACATTTTGCAGAAACTTTACGTCGGTCTGAAGTGAAATGTTTTTGGCAAGCGTTGCCATGATATGCGATGTGACGGCAGGCGCCATATGGTATGTCCAATTTCCTCGAGAAACTGCGTCCTCACGCTGTTCCAATAAAGAAGAAAATCTTTTAGCAGACTTTCCGATATTGGTTCGGTGGGGACCCTCCCCCCCCCCCCCCAATCCGCCCTTGTGCTAATGTGTAGCTTTCTAAAATATCCTGCGCTCCTATATAAGTTCTATCAGGAAAATAATGCGAACCTTGTTCATCGCGCCGCATGTTTTCATATGCGACCCACCCGCCCACGCTCTGCTCGGACCCGCCTATTATCATATAGCTTGTGCGGGCCCCGGCGTCATCCTCGTCGCCCTCTTCTCCGAAGATACGACCACCCTGTTCGTCCGTGAGGGGAGCGTTGCTATAGTCCTCTAGAAATGGCAAAAGAGATGACCCCTCTAAGGACCCAGATACAGCCCCGGGGGCATTCTCCATAAAATCAAGGATTCTCGACGTGTTCGTTTCGTTTTTCTTATTGGAGACCATTTCTCTTAATGTACGATTTCTGTAATTATATCTACATATTAATATTATAAAACAATTATCTGATATGGACCACCATCTAAACGAAAACGAGCCGCGGCCGTTTGCTGCATTAGGGGACGCAAACAGGGTTTGCAGGCATACCGAGTCTCAGGATATAGCCCCCTCTAATGTATCTAAAATCCTTTCACGTGTCAGCACTACAACATCGGAATGCGCGCATAATATAGGCCAGATGGATGGGGTTTGTTCGACAGAAAATACAGTTGGTCTGATAGCAGATTTTGTCCAAGAGCAGGGAGGCGCCAGAAAAGAAAAGAAATCAGCGGATATCATACACAAAGCCGCTGAGCTCTTGAAATGCCCCGCTGAGTCATGCATCCTCACACACCCTTTGTTTCGACAATATCTTCAAGTAGAGCAACCTAGATCCCTAACCCTGGTAGATAGAGAATTAGAACAACGTTTCAAATCGCGAGGACCTAGAGACAATCGGGATCTTCTAGATAACGCAAATATTGACGGAACCTTACGACAATGGGCCCAAGAATTTTCTGATTTTTTTAACTGTCCTTTCGCGATGATTGATTTCGAAGAAACGCATTCGCCTTTAGCATCCATTAGCATGGCGGGGGTCTACAACGGTACCGAACCCCAAAGCTTAGGGGTACCAAGGGCGATCCGTCGTCCGTGCAAGACATTTGCCTGTGTAGTAAACACCGATCGGTCCACCGGGCGGGGAAAACACTGGGTAGTTGTGTTCGTTGACATGCGTGATAGGGCCCTATGGACAGTGGAATATTTCAATTCTTCTGGAAACCCGCCCCCAAAAACTATAGTCCGATGGATGGAATCGACGGCAAAGGAATTACGAAAGTTACGGACAAAAAAAGACGGGTTACTAGATCCGTTTAACAGTGTAACCGCCCTCCCTGTAACCCGCATCCTGCACCAGCATTCTCGGACAGAATGCGGGCCATACACCCTGTTCTATATACGAATGCGTCTAGAAGGCGAATCATATACCTTTTTTTCAGAGGATCGTGTCCCTGATGAGGCTATGGGGGCTTTCCGGCAACATTTATTTCGTAAATAGGACGGTGCACAGTTTGTTTCGTAGAAAAGTTTATAAACCTTAGATAAACACCGCCAATGCCAGATCAGACGATTATGCTCCTAATAGCGACACTTGTATTCGCCCTCGTTTTGACAGTGTGTTACATGATTCTCCGTCTACGGTCACGGCGTTGGCACCGAGATAGACGTTATCCTGCGTATAGTGCAAACGCCGGCCACCGAACAGGGCGCATTTCTGGGGAATCGGGGGCTATTCTATTTCCATAATAATAAAGAAAGCCATGGATAACATCTTTACCACATTCCAACGTCTGACCTTTGCTATTGTCATCCTTTTAACCATTTTGGTAGTATTGGTCATAATAACGACACTTGTATTCGCCCTCGTTTTGACAGTGTGTCACATGATTCTCCGTCTACGGTCACGGCGTTGGCACCGAGATAGACGTTATCCTGCGTATAGTGCAAACGCCGGCTACCAAACAGGGCGCATTTCTGGGAAATCGGGGGCTATTCTATTTCCATAATAATAAAGAAGCCATGGATAACATCTTTACCACATTCCAACGTCTGACCTTTGCTATTGCCATCCTTTTAACCATTTTGGTAGTACTGGTCATAATAAGGGGTCACCCACGCTGCTCAGCGGATAAGCCAATAAAAAGAGGCAATCTGCGGGGAATGGTGGGGACTCCAACCAATTATCCGTATAACTATTCGCTTGAGACAGACGGTCGCAAACTCGGTCTGCGAACGATGTACCACACATCTGACATAGACCCGCTTATCACGACTCAGTTAGATACGACACGCAAAAGGCCGGCCAATGTCTACACCGATAATCTGCAAGAATATGGGCCCGCGAGAGACAGAGAAGTGGGTGTCACGGTCGGGCCATTAGGCCCTGAAGATACCTATGACGACGGGATCCCCGAAAACTGGTATTTGCCCCCGACACCCGTCCAGAATGAAGAAAATGGGCAAGACCACTATAGTACAGAGCATTATTCTGCACGCACATCCCCCGCAAACGACACTTGCGGGTTCTTCGTCCCATTCCAGCCCGACCATGAGCCCGTTTTCGGACCATCTTAAATTGAATTTTGTGTGTCTTAGCATTTGCGGCCGATTGTGTTAATGGATATTGTCAAAAAATTCCATGTGATGTCTATCGAAGACCATGCTAGAACAAAAGGCATGTGGGCCGGCTCTATAACACGTGCCACCATCCCCTCTTTATATGGGATGTATTGTAAAACACCCCGTTCAGGTGAAAGCGCAGACAATCTTTCTAACTATTACACGCAACCGATAAAGCGGGACCATACACCAGCTCTATTAAAGATGTTTGATGAGGTTATTGTTAATGCAACGGACCACCAAAAAGGCTGCCGGTCCCTCGAAAAAGAAAAAAAGGTCACGACGATTGACATCAGTTTTGATACTAAGACAGGGATCTTTAGCTGCCGGAATAACGGTCCAGGCATCCCCATTGTGAAACACCTAGATGCCAGCCAAAAAGCCGGGCGGGATGTCTACATCCCCGAAGTAGCGGCGTGCACGTTTTTAGCCGGTAGCAACCTCGTTAAACCCGCGGATTGCATCAAAGGCGGTATAAACGGTGTAGGTTTAAAACTGGCCGCCGTCCATTCTGCAGAGTTTCTGCTGGAAACGGTGGATAACAGCAATGGCAGACACTTAAAATATGTACAGTCCATACAAAACCAATTGAAAACAATACATCCGCCGACAATATGGGAGATTGAAAACGGACGTAACGCGACAAGAGTCTGCGCGATCAGCCAAACGCCACCGACGATGGTCGGGATTGCTAGTATAGGCACTATCGAACCCTACACACGAATAACATTTGAGCCATCGTATCAGACCTTGGACTATAGCGCTCAAGACCAAACAGTGCTCGCCGAAGATTATGAGGACTTGGATGCGTGGCTTTTGTTGCGTACTTGTCAGGCGGCGGCGTATGTTGGGCCCAAAGTGACAGTGACCTATAACCAGCATAACTGCCCAACCAATACAGCGGAAGCCCTCGCCCGGACATATCTGACCGATGAGAACTATCTAACCTCGCCCGCGCTCATACTTAGTGGCACACTGAAGGCGTCCGAACCCCCCTACAGCTCTCACCCGTGGGAGGTCGTTACTGTCATCTCGCCTTATATTAAAAAGTTCGGACACTTATCCATTATTAATGGTGTTGTCTGTAGCAAGGGCTGCCATACAACCTATATGAAAAAGATATTAAATGACGCCGCGGAGACACAGATCCGTCGCCGGTTAAAAACAAAAGAACGAAAAACATCACTGAAAGAGACCTGTGGAAATATGTTTCTTGTCATTGTTGGTGCCCTGCCTGGGGCCGACTGGACCGGACAACGTAAAGATGAGTTGCACCTTCTAGAAAGTGTGCTTGGTCCCAAAGGAGCAAATTACCATTTTCCCCCAGCCTTTATGACAAGAGTCGGGACAACGCTAGCAGAATGTGTTCTTTCTGCAGGAAGGGACAAGAAAGCCTCCAAAGAAAAAACGAAATTTGATAAATACACCCGAGCACGCAAGGCAGGCGGGAGATATTCCGACCAATGCATGCTAATGGCGGCCGAAGGCGACAGCGCCCTTTCACTAATACGTCTGGGTCTGACATTAGGCGATAAAAATCCTGGAGGACCGAGTTTTGATAATTGTGGGATGATCTCTTTGGGGGGTGTCATAGTGAATGCGCGGAAAAAAGTCACCGAAATCCATACTGTCAACGGGGATCCTCTACTCATCCAAAACGACCAGCTATCAAATAATAAATTTTTACAAGCTCTAGTGGATGTATTGGGTCTTGACTATGCCTGTAAGTATGAGACGGAGGAAGAACGCAAAAAATTAAAATACGGGGCTATAGTCGGTTGTGTTGATCAGGATCTTGACGGGTGTGGCAAAATATTAGGCACCCTTCTCAGCAATTTTCACCTGTTTTGGCCAAATTTAATCAAAGCCGGTTATGTAAAAAAATTTCTTACACCTGTAATTAGAGTCTACGCCAAGAAATCTACAACCGTGCCAGTACAAGAATTCTTTTATGAAGCTGCTTTCCAGCGGTGGATAAAAGAAGAAAGAAACCCTGAAATCTATGAGATTAAATACTATAAAGGCCTTGCATCACATAACGACAATGAAGTCTATCGAATGTTCAAATCTTTCCATAGTTCACTATACACTTTCACCCTGGACACCGCCGCAGACAAATATTTCGAGATCTACTTCGGGCCTTTAGCCGGTCTCCGCAAGATGGTTCTCGCCACTCCGGTCCAATATCTAAAAGACGAAGAAATGCGACTAATCCAGGAGACACGTGAAATACCCTGTGAGGTCCATCTCAATATCGACACTAAAGCATATAAGCTGGATGCTATAGAAAGACAGATACCGAATTATGTCGACGGTCTGACACGTGCCCGTCGTAAAATACTGGCAGGGGTAATAAAATGTTTTAGACGAGACAACAAAGACCGTAGGGTCTTCCAAGTGGCGGGGAGGGTAATATCCAGCATGCTTTACCACCATGGGAACGTTTCCTTGGAAACCTCCATAATCAATATGGTTGGTTCATATCGCTATGGTTACCACTACCCATATCTTATCGGCGTTGGGCGCTTTGGGGACAGACATTTGGGCATGAAGGCAGCCGGTTCTCCTAGGTATGTCAAAGTCCGGATAGCAGCCCCGTTCGTTAACTCCCTATACCCTGAAGCCGACAATTACAACCTCTCGTATGTGTTTGAAGACGGTGAACGGGCTGAACCGAAACATTTCATACCAGTACTACCAGTGTCCATCTTAGAATCGGGGGCCAACCCTTCAGAGGGATGGAGCTATACCACCTGGGCCCGTAACCTAGAACAAGTAGTGGGGTTAGTGAAGGCCTATGCCGATGAGAAGCATCCGCTGAACGGACTGGTCAATAGAGCCGTCCGCATCTATAACCAGGAAGAAGGGGGCCGCCTGGAGGATACGACTCTCGTCGAGTTCCATAGTAGTTTCCCCCTGGACATTTCTACGCGCAATTACAGTGGCGAAGTCCGCCAATATAGGGGCGAGCCCCATAGTTTCGGATGGTACACCTTTAATGAGACAACATTGGTAATCACTGTAACAGAATTGCCACTACGCACTATAACCAAAAACTACATAGAAATGCTGACAGGCGAGACAATAGCGGGACGCCCTAACCCACGATCCGCTTTTATAGAAATTGGCAAAGTTGACGACTTCAGCACGGGCACAGAGATTAGAATAGAGATCCCCGTGAAAAGTAGGGCACATTATGAGCTCATCTTAGATCTCTATGGTGACAGCGAAATCGATCCCATCGAGGACTTCCTCTTACTGCGAACTAGTTTACGCTCGCATCTAAACTTCGTACAACCCGGGGGGGGTGTGATCGAATTCGGACAGGATTATCACCATATAGTCTGTAAATGGATACCGCTACGCCAGCAACTATACAAGCAGCGCCTAGAACGAGAGAAAACACTTATAGGATTACGCATTTTGCTCGAGAAAGAGATATTAAGATACATACAGGACACGAAAAAGATAGATTTTGTGTCTAAAGCAGACGAACAAGAGGCACACAAGGTCCTGGAACAAAGCAACTACAGATTAATTGACGCGAACCTCTTAAAATCGCCCGGATACATATCCACCGCGGACTTGGAAGAAAAGATTTTGCATGGCACAGGGGCCTCGTACGACTATATATTAACACTCCAGGAACAAGAGCTATTAAAATCTAAGCAAAAGAAGCGAGAAAACAAACTGATAGATCTAGAGCTACATTACAATAAAACCCAACAGGTGTTATCTGAAACCCCATTTGCCGGAGCAAGCCTGTGGCTCTCCGAAATTACCAATGTAGAAAAGGCCGTGGCCACAGGCTTGGAAACCAACTGGACATTTGAATGAATGGCACGGCGTACATATGCAATGTCCACTTACAACTACATAATACGCTGCGGCCCCCATCCCGACAATGGAGACGAGATACGCTCCCACTTCACCAAAACCTTTTTTATTTGTAATAGCACCTGTGACCCCTACTCTTGCGAACCTAGCTTAGGGGCAACACCACACAACTCTTTTTTATCCCTAATCCGCTTGCTCTGGCAGGGCTGTCAAGAGGAAGGATGCGGTCACATGCTTGTCGGCAAATATGACACTCTCGGGACACTGGATAAAAAAACCGGGAAACCTGTCCAAAAGATAGCCCATTTCTGCGGCAACGAATCTTCAATCCCACCAGAATCAATCGCGAACTTAGTCCGCAGCGCTGACGGGGGCTTTACAAGCGAGACAAATTCTACTGGTCCTACAGGGTACACCCCCCTTTTTTGTGTGGTACGTAGTAGATCACGCCCGCGTGACAATAGAGCCGGCGTGACACTAGCCATAGATTACCGTTTACTAGGGACGGACCGCTTCCAGCCAATGATTTTTGAATGATTAATAGGTCAAAACCTTCTGTTGGATTCTATCAAAAATCTCCCATGCCTGACTGACCGCCTCTATAATGCGATTTTTAAGCCCTTCTTCGTCCAGATCATGGACAACGGTTAGTTGCATCTCGCCGAGGTGTTTAGTGCATTTATACCCAACATAGTTAATGGGCCCCATCTCGTAGATGGTTCTTCTTAAAAGGTTGCCGATTGTATCGGTCTCCCCCCGCACGGTAAGCACTGCTTTCATATCTTTTTCACCCGAAGGTGTTATCACGAGCTGTGCCTGGGTTCGCATATAAGCGGGCCCGGTTTCATTAATAACAGCAGCTTTGAGAATAGTCTGGACATATCGAAGACGATCTTTTATGTTGACGCAGGCATCGATGGCCAATGAACGGACAATATCATCATCCCGTGGGGTTTGTGGGATAATGAACTTCATAAGATGGGCCCTGGGATTCGACTTAAATGAGCTTGCTTTGTACCCGCTAGAGGCAGCCAGACTTATAGTCCCCATGTCGGGCGCTTGCGGGCTTGCATCGCCCTCTCTATCCAGAAAAGATGGGAGAGAGTGCGTCAGTTCCTTAGGGTATTCCTCCAAATCCAAGTATTTATACCCATCCAATATGGATCTATTATATGACGCGTTCTGTCTCCCGTGTCCTTCTGTAATGTGTATATTTTCGATCGTAAGGGTTCGTCCAGGATCTAAAAAGGCAATTTTGAAGGTTGGTGAGAAAAGCGGTGTTGACGACGGTCCTGAGATCTGGATCAGATCCCCGCTATAGACGTCCTTCGTCGATGTTGTTTCATTGGTGGCATACAGCGAAAAACGCGTTTCTTGTATAATCTGCTGGGGGATTTGTGGGTGTAAGGGGATCCCCTGTATGCGCATCGCGACAAAGGGTTCAATCATGACGGGTTCGGTTGTCCTTCCCATGATATACCCCCCCGTAGAAAACTCCAGACGGGTCCCTGGGAGCTCATCAACCATGACCCTCTGTAGAGCACGGGCCACTGCTATTGACACCCCACGAAGTTCAAGTGTCAACCGCGCCGGTATTAATGGGTATAGACGCCTAACGTCGGTTGTCCCAAAAGCCTGTTGCATAGCCTCCGCAATCTCATTGTCGTCAGTGTCGATTTCAATATATTCGACCCCTATTTTACTTACTTCGATACTGTCAGCAATCATTTCCGGGTATATTTACTAGAATATTGTTTCAAATGATGCAATCTTTCGCGAATAGGGTTCGCCCGAATTAAAGACAATTCCAAGTACCGCTATATTTACACGCTATGACTCAGAATCAATGGCCTGGTGTTTACCACCAACTATTTATACAAGCTACGCCCTCCAGTACCATAGAAAGACGCTTAAGCCATCAAGCCCTGAACCTAATTGCTAGTAATAAAGAGGGATTAGCGCGAATTGGGATTAAAGTGCATGTTAATAAGGTGCAAAGCAGCGCTCTCACCAATGATGTTATTAAAGCCTTCGAAAAACACAAGGTCAATGCGTTGCCGGCTTTAATAACCCCAATGGACTCCTATGTAGGGTGGGATAAGATTACCACCGCATATAAGCAGGTTTTAGATACGAACCAGGTGCGCAGCAAAGCGATAAACTCAATGGGCGCCATAGCAGACGAGCCCGAAGACGAGCTCGACTCATACAATGAGGCAGAGATAAAAAGAAATGATCAGGAAAACGACTCCGATGCCATTGGCGACGAATCAAAAACTATGATGGAGGAATATCAGAAGAAAATGGATGCTCGCGGGGACCGGAATAAGAATAATGGTCCCATGGCGACCCCGGCTAACACACCTCGAAGAGATACGGGTCAAGACCCCAAGACTTCTATGCTCCTAGAGGATTCATCCGCACCTTATACTGCAGATGAGAATTCTGCTCAAGACGATCAATTGTCTGCGATCTATTGGACAAAGCATCAAACATCTATATGAAAATGTCACAGTCAACCAGTTATATGCAGTTTGTAGAATCGTTCAACAGGTCCATCAAACGTCTATGTAGGGATTTATCTTCGCGATACCCGGGTGATGCTTTAATCTGGCGGACGCAGCAGAGAGTTCTTCTAGTGGTGGACCAGTGTCCGATCAGAGCTATGGAAGAAGTTGGCCCGTATCTACATGCATATAAGGACCAGATTCTTCTTAGAGACAAACAGTTCTTCTTAGAGACAAATTATGATAAAGAACTGCGGGAGAGTATTGATTCAGGGAAAGCTGATCTGGTTAGATACATCATCCCAAAAATAAAAGTATCTGCATTAAACTCTTCTGTTGATGTTTTGGATGAGTACTGGGAGCTCATACTGGATATGCTCGAAGACTATATTGGATATTTGTCGTGTGTGTAGACTAGCGGACCCATGAATCCACACAACAGCCATTATTTAGAGAAATAAACAAAGTAACAATAGTAAGAATGCCTAAGTCGGGAAAAGTAAGAATCAAGTCAAAAGTGGTCCGCTCCACTTTGCAAGATAAAGATGTCCTAGATATGTTTCATGGTGTATTGGGGACAGATGGGGCGTCTATCAATTTTCCTATCGTTTGGTTAAAATATAAACGCATACGGTATCACACGGAGAGGTTTATCAAGCTAATACAGACGTTTACAGAGTCATCTCTAATGAAGCAATTTTCAGAAGAAACAATGCTGATAACGTCATATCATAAAGAGCTGAGAATACAATTTGATACCGTTTTCATTTCCCCTGATCTCGACCGATATATAGATCCGGACAAGGCCCCTATCTCGAAAGAATTGAATACCGGCCAACCATGGTTATCCATCACCCCTGATTTTAGCAAAGCCCCGAAAAAGGAGTTGGAAAAATTCGAAGAAACATTTAAGATAGCAAAGAATTGTAATATTGTTAATCTAATAATACAAGTCTGTAATAATCTAATAAAATGTAGATATTATCTGCGTGAAAAAGAGCAATTGAATGACAAATTTTTAACAAAAACGGCTGGCTCGGCTTTTTGTCCTCTACCTAACCTCGATGCAGCAAATTTTAAATATATCTACAATAGCGATCTAACAACGGACACAGATAAAAAGCTAATCCTGCAAATATTACATAAAATGTATGTAATTTCATATGAGGTCTACCGATCCGTTTCAGACCCTGATGTAGACATCGATGAATTTGTAGATGTCATAATGAACTCGTTGCAAGATGTCCGCAAACATATCCCGAGATGTGACCAGGCATTCGATAAGATAGCGGAGTCCGTTTATCTTTTGAAAGATAACTTTAGTGGTTACTATCGTGACTATGTGGCCTCCAATAACCCAACCGTAATAATGGAAAATTTTGTATTAGATGTGTCCAAAAACACATCACCTAATGCACGTCTAACGGCGCAATTCAGAAACATAATAACACATTATCGCAAATTAGCGTCTCAGCAGGCCAATAATCCAAAAATGCGGGCTCTATTTCAACAGGTCGATAAAAACTACCAGGAATTGGAGCGTCAAACGCGACAGGGTGGGGGACAAGAGTCGGAGCCCGACGCAGAAGAGAGGGGTGAGGAGCCCGACGCAGAAGAGAGGGGTGGGGAGCCCGACGCAGAAGAGGGGGGTGGGGAGCCCGACGCAGAAGAGAGGGGTGTATGTGGTAACAGTGGTAAACAGAAAAAGCGCAAGAGACGGGACAAGTGTGTTAGCGTGCCCCGGGATCTGGGAAGAGAGGATATTAAAACCGACCCCCCGATATATAAAAAACCCCCAGGGGGGGTGCCGGTTATTGATCAAGCAACCCGTCTAGCTGCCACAGAACGTATTGCACACCATCTAAACCCTTCGGACGATAGTGAGGACGCGGAGGACTCACCTGTTTAGACTAAATATCGTTTGAAAAATTGTCGCAAACTTAGTTTTATTAAATATACGACATGCAAGAGATATTTTTAGCATTAACATTGGTTGTCATGCTGATTATAGTACTTTTTACAAAAAAAATCAGCCAGGCTCTGATCAGTATAGGCCTAATTACAAATTTTCTAATTATAAGTTCGCAACTTGCTCTAATAAATGACAGACTCAGCACCAACGAGATAAAATACAATGAGGATCCTCTTGATAATACTGTAATGCCCTCTATACTACCGTACCAGGTGGAGCGCTTTAGCCGAGCCCCCCCGTCACCTGGACAAGATGGTACTGCTTACCCTCGCGAAACCCGACCGCTGTATTATAACAGCCCGGAAACCATCCGCGTTCTGGATGGTGATGAGCAGTTCGCATACCAAGGAAGGGCCCGACATGATCCCTATCGTCAGGCAGCAGGCATTATGAAAAAGAAACAAATTATGGACAAGTATGTCCGCGAGGAATTAGACGAGGAGGAACAGAACAACTACTGGGGACGGTGGGACCACTAGTCGGTTATGTAAAACGGATGAGACACCAAATACTGAATATCGCCGTACCTGCCTAAATCGCTTTTCTGATCACCTACGTTCAGCATAATGCGATATAGCTTAGAAATCTGTTCGCGTTGTTTTTCTTTCCATATCTGGATAGGGACGCTGGACTCGTTTGGATACATAATCAGATCCCCGTCTGGGTGCTGGAGACTAGTATAACATATAGTTTTTTTCTGCTCGGGGTGTGTAAACCCCGCTGCACAGAAAGTCTCAAGAGTTTCTTTTCTTATGCTTTCCCTGCGTCCTGTTATAAAGAACACTTTCAGATTTAATTTAACAGCTTCCTGCACTAATTCTAAAGCACCGTCATACGGGGGGGTGAGCCTATCACCCCGGGGCCATGCTCTATCATATCCTGACCGGGGGTCTTTAAAAAAATCTGCAATATAAAACCCATCATTTTCTAAACACTCAGGAGCATAAAGATTACAGCATAACACCTCGTCTATATCGAGAACTATGGCCAGAGGCCTAGCCTTCTGCTCTTCTCTACTAGCAGAATGGCTGATGACCCTTTTCCAAAGATGCAGATTTCTTGTCATTATCCCTAAATGCATTGCATGGATCTTCAGCCAATGTGGGAAGTATAACTCATCCCCTGCGGGGTTAATGAAAACCATATCTCATATGTGAGGACGCTGCGTCTCTTTAACTGGTGGCAACCAGCGGGAACCAGCCCACGAGCCGACAATATAACCAAATAGATTAAAGAATGTGTCGGTTGTATACCGCCCATACCAAAAAGCCCCGCTCGTGTTATCGATATGTTTGGTTTCTTCGTCTGTATCCCCTACCAGCTGCATACGGCTACCGCCGACCATTATCCTATTCCTTCCCAGTGCATCTTCAAACCCTTCCCAGACCAGACCCGTTATCAGGGCTTGGATATGGTGACCGGGATATAGGAAACCAATAAAACCCCAGAGGAGTGTATGCGTAATGGCCCATCCGTCACAGCCCTGGAACGCAGGATCGTCGATCACCTTTTCTTCTAATACATCGGGCCTCCCAGTTTGTCTCAAAAAATGCCCATATGCGAATATAGCCACTATGGTGATAATATACCAAACATAGACCGGAATAGGACATGACGTGAAATACCTGCTTGTGAACAACATTATAACTATTAATCTCACATTCTTTAAACTGAAGGGGTTATCCCATTAATATACAATCAAGTTCGACAGTATGCCAGAAAACGATCATGCAAAAACAACCCACACAAATCTGTATGATATGGGCCCATATAACGAACAGTGTCCGCGAAAACCGATACGAAGACTACATCTAAATGAATTCAGGGGACGGCACCCGTTAGCAGTCACCCGCGCTCTACTAGATAGTTTCAGTACCGATACAAATGCACTTCTCACCGAATATCCTTCACCCCCTTCATGCCTGAGCGATATAGCAGAATTTCTCGATATCCCGTCTAGTAATATAATCATATCTTCGGGCAGCGATACTTTACTCCAGTCTGTGCTGTTCACCGCATCCACTCGCCAACAGAAGTGTCTTATCATGGGTCTGCCGACATACACACATTTTAGAAATTATGCCCAGCTAGCAGGTCTAGAATTTCATGAATATGGTCTTGACATATTTCCGCCAAATCATGTCAAACACCAATACGAGTCGATCGAATACTACAAAAAACAATTGTTGGACGGTTCTGTTGTATACATTGGCAGTCCAAATAATCCCGTTGGTCACAGCTGGCCATCAAATCTCATACTTGCTTTATCCCGTATGTACAGAAAGTCGACGTTTATTATTGATGAGGCTTATGTCGAGTTTGAGAGCGTTAAACTTCTAAAAGATGGAAAGAGCAGACAAGACTTGCAAACAAGACAGGCACTAAATCTAGCCAGTTCCGCTAAGTTTATTATCGAAAACGATTTAGATAATGTCATAGTCACAAGAACATTTTCTAAAGCTTTTGGGTTAGCGGGTCTTCGTGTCGGATATGCTATTGCGTGTTCTCCCTTGCTGGATAGTATCCGTCCCTTTATCAACCCAAAGTCTTTTACAGCATTTGCGTCCCCCGTTGTAAAAACAGTTTTGTCCAATTTAGAGTTCTACCTGCGAAGTATCCAGGAAACGCTAGATGTTAGAACAGAACTAGGGAAAGGGCTTGAGAAAATGGGATGGCCCTCTATTATCGGCGGCGGGAATTTTATATTGGTTTATTGCAATGACACACAACATGTGTATCAGAAATTTAAAGAACATAATATATATATCCGCGACCGCGATAGTCTACCCGGTTTGGATGGGTTCATCCGTCTAACTGTCGGTTCGTATGACGACTATCCGCACATTTTGGGGGTTTTTAAGCTCTTAGACCCCCCCTCATTGCCCCCCATCCAGGTGTACTACACCAGAAAAAGTAAAATAACAAAACTAAAAACACTACTAAGACAAGCCATGGAAATCTTCAAAGACAATGGTATTGCGGTTTGGCTTGAATCAGGGAGTCTATTAGGCTGGCTAAGGCATAAGAGCTACTGGAAGATAGAGGATAAGACGGGCAATTTTCTGTATAAAGGGGGCATCATACCTGTGGACAATGACATTGACCTAGGATACCTTCTATCTGAAGAGGACCAAATGGTTTGTCTAATCGACAGGTTTAAAAAAAGTGGGATGAGTCTGCAGCGTAACCGTACTAAAGCATATTGGCAAATCGGGGACAATCCGCCGGGGACCGTCATATCGGATGAACATATCGACATATTTCCTTTCATACACGACCGGCACGCCAGTGCTTACATCTGTGCTGACCCCCGGTTTTCTTCTGCAGACCCAGGCCAAACGAAATGTAACCCCCATTACCTAATATACGGATCCTCTGGGAACGAGCTGCAGCCCTTATATGGTCCTGTCATGTTCTATGATATTGAGATACATATCCCTGCCTCAGCGGTAAAATCCGTCGAACGGGCACTGGGACCAAAATGTCTATCCACTATAAGGCTCGACACTGCACACATGGAGTTCGCACAAGCACCTGACATATTAAAAATGTATTCTAATATACATAAGCCTTCTGCGTGTATAGAGTTTCCATTAAAAAATTCTTCACCGGCCTAGTATAATAATGTATACAAACGCCGGGTTAACCGTCCCAAGAACCGATGCCAGAGAATGGCTGAAGTCTGAAGCCCAACCGCAAAACCCAAAGCCCCCCCCGGGTTTTACAACAATGACCACCCCTTTTCCTAATATCAGTGACCACTATCTGGTGTTGGACTCCGCCGAAAAGTATGAAAACTCACGGCCCGAAGAAGGCGAATTCATATTCAATTTCATGGTGGAGGGCGTAACACGTAATCAGACAATTGGCGTAAGAAATGTCATAGAAAATGTAGTTAGTATACAGATAATGCCCTTTTATCTGCCCCTGTTACCGGATCGGCCGTTTAAACTAAATGACCCTCAGGCAGATAAAGGTCTACCCCGGCTATTGGCCAATCCGAGTAGCAGCCAAAACTCTCAATTACAATATGGTCGCATCACCCTACTCTTGAAAGAAATAGGTTTGCAGTCTATCAGTGGCGCACAGAACCGCCGCCATCATTTCGAATTTGAAGTAAATGAACTCTCTGATCGTCTGCTGTTAACCCCTATCGCGGGGCATGATACCTATATATTCACCGATCCTATCAAAGAAATCCATGGCTTAACTTTGTGCTTCTATAACCCTTTTGACCCGCTGGAAATACCTAATGACATTCTCAATGCCAACCTTGTATCGGTCACAAGCCCCCCTTTTTTGGAGTTGCAATTGCATCCAGGTCAGACACATAATCTAGTGCTCGGAGATGTCATCTTTATTAAAGGCGTGAGCACCAGCTCTAGCACCATCAACCGATACTTGAATCGGCTAGAAGGCCATCTGATCGGTACTGGCACAACACCATCCCTAATCTCACTCAATCCTACTGTGGATGGCACCCCACTGGGACTGGCTCCTGTGCACGCGTCGGGTGCCATTAAAATAATAATCCCTAAAAACCGGCTACGGGTCACAGCCCGTATCCGTTGTCTGGCCGGACGCACAACCAATTTCATAACCTCTATCTAAACAAACTTCGTTTGCGTGATCTCCGTGACAAGCTGCAGATACAGCCGCGTGGCTGTATCAACAGCCACATACGCTTCTAGGGCTTTATCGAAATAATAAAAACGGAATCCCAGTCCAGTGGAGCTGTCGGCCTCATAATAGTAGATCCTATTATTAAAAGACATCTCACGAGCCTCGATCTCTTTCTCTATAACGGGCACGCACGCATTGGGCAACATTAAATCCTTTACAGGATTTTCATGGAATAGGGGTTCGTTAGTGGGTTGGCATGACCAGCATCCATTTTTTCCGGCGGGTTGTTGGCTATATAGGTTACATTCTATGGAAACCCTTTCAAGGAGATCACGTAGTGCGGCATTTAAGCGATGTTTCACAATGGCCCGTTCGTGGAATTTTTCATCGATAGTTTTCTCTTCTCTACTATTGGGTGGTATCCCTTCCAGCACTTCTGTATTCGGAATCGAGATATAAAGAAAGGGTTGTACCTTTCTTTCATGCTCGGGGAGCTCTCTATGACTACCAAGTCTGATAATACGCGCCTTAACCTGATCCTCCCGGGATTTGTCCCAATACGGCTCTAGTATATGGATTTGTCTCCCATATTTGAGGTCTAGTCCTTCAGACCCGGTCTTGCTAATTAACAAAACACGAATAACCTCTCCATGGGCGTTCTGGAGAGAGTTCCAGGCATCCTGAATTTCGTTCCTTCTCTCGGCGGGTGTTTCTCCGACGATTGTAGCATATCTATACCCCTTGCCCCCATCACCCTTCTTGACAAATTCGCTATAACCCTCGTTTTCTAGAAAGCTTGTTATGGTTTTGACACCACCACCGCCAACAAATTGGGAGTATATTAGAACCGGACCCTCTGAACCGCCGATATTGGACATGATTCTCATTATCTTCGGACTGCTATCTCCGTTAAAACTCTTCGAGCTAATTTCTGCAAATGCTTTTCCCTGTTCGCGGGTCCCGTCATCCTCTCTTGGTACTGCGAAATTACTGAGCATCCGCGACCGCACATAATATGTTGATCCGGACTCACGTTCTGACCCTGGGAGCGACAGAGTAGTAACAGCCGCATATAGCCGTTCATGTGGGGGTCCCTTACCAGCCCTTTCTGATTCTTCTTTCTCCCGTGCTAATAGATATTGCCGATATTGGTCGGTCGCCATCTCAATCCGTTCTATGATTAAAGGCAGTTCATCTGGGAAATCTTCTGGTCTAGTACCGCAAAAGCCGTCCGATGCCAGGAGGGTGGGGGGGAGAGCATACCCAGCATAACTAACGAAACCCGACAAACGGTTGGCCAGCCTGTCACTGTTCTTTATCGTCTGCAGGGCTTTGTCAATATATAATCTGTAAAAAACGTCATATTGGGTGGGCAATATCTCCCAGCCGGCCAACATGTTGACACATGGGACTATCTCAAAGGGGTCCTTGGAGGATGGGGTGCCTGTGAAAAACATAATTCTAATATTTTTTGTGTTCATTATCATCTCATACAAACGTCGGGCATTGGTGTGCCCCCCGGAGCTGTTGATAATAGCCCTGAATAGATTATGTGCCTCGTCTACAAGTAAGAGGCTTCCTTCTAAAGACCCCCCCTTAGATTCAACAGCACGTGTTATCTGCGATGCGGTATTGTAGGCATCCATTGAGATGAAATCAAATCGCTTAAAGGCCTGTTCCGTAGCCTTCTGTAGCTGTTCATCGGGACTGTCGGGATGCAGAAGATGAATGAGCTTCTGTATAGTCGATCTGAAGTTGGAGTGGAGTGACTTAGGCGCAAGTACAATAGGTCGGCGTTGATCCCACATCGCCATAGCCACCGAGACCGCCAGATATGTCTTACCTAAACCCATTTTATGATAAACTAGCAACCCCCGTCCATTTCTGTTAACACCCGATCCGAATTCGGGGTTTGTCATTAGAGCGCGGACCAGAAACTGATAATATTTTAGAATACAGGCCATCTGGGCCTCCTCGTTGGCGGGGTTGTCACCGCAGTGTTCCCGGGTTCTGAGATATTTGTTGTATGTTTCCTTCAGAAGGGCTGTTACCTGCACAGGGAAAGAAGTATTATTATGGTCCATTTTCTGCAAACAGGTTTGCTATATTATCGGAGAAAATAACGGGTGAGGTTATATTAGTCACAACTATCAGGCGCCCAGACCATGGTTTCTGGTCTTTGGGGTTCACCCCCCAGGGCTTTGACCCGGTAAATGGGATAGCCCTTATTTTTATAAACCTTCCGGCGCTCACAATTCTGCGAGCGTAAAGGCGACAACATATCCTTAATATCGACAACTATGCGCACAATGCTCTGGTCAGAGCCCTTTCTTGTTATCCTCCCTAATATCTGGTTCAGGCCCGTTCGTCTGGGGGTAGCGAGCACAATGGCCGTCATGTCGGTTATCGAAACGCCACGACGGCTGTAGCCGTACGTGGTCAGGACTATAGGTGTTTTTTGTGCCTGCTGCAGGTCCAGATCGCTGGCCCCCCCACGCAGTACTGCTGTTAAACCGTCCGCTGTCTCTGGTCCAAGCTCGGGGGTGATCACCGAAGCGCTAGTAAACTGCTCAAGCAGAACCGCCCTCAATGCTGGGAGATACTCACGGTGTTCGGCAAATACAAAGATACCGTGCCGTCTAACAGACTGCGGACCGTGTTCGCCCCTTTTCCCGAGACCTAGTAGCTCTGGTCTTTTTTCTGTTAGATGCAGGTAATACAAGCGTTTGACCTCAGAAACAATAAGCTGCATGCGGGCCGGGTCGCGGATGATGTTGCCGATGGTGCTAATAGTGCACATATGGCCCGTCTCATTTCTAACCACTTTCGTGAACTCGGGCGATCCGTAGTATTCAACCTCTCGTACACGACCGGAAAAGGATGAGGGGAGCAGATCTGACGCTTTATCATAGTAGTGGGACTCCGCTAATAGGATTTCAGCGTCCAGGATAGGTCCTAGGAAATGGGGGACAATCTTATCCATGCCGTCGGGACGATCACGGGGTGTGGCGGAAAGGCCTAACACCGCCGGGGCCTGGGCCCGCCACAGTATCTGCATATTTTTTTCCGATTGTAGTTCATGTGCCTCATCCAGGACTATTAGCCCATAGCCTTCATAAAAGGCTTCGGGTTTGTTGCGCATCGTGTTGACTATGCCTATAACGACATCATGGGTATAGGCCGTTGGCTCACCCGCTTTGTTGGCGTTGTCATAAGGGGCAACGGTTACCCCCGGGACAACCGAACCGATCTCTCCGATCCACTGCGAACGGATTGCTTTCGTCGGTACTATAATAAGAGTTGGCACTTGCAGACGGCTTATTACACCAATGGCCGTCCGTGATTTGCCATAACCCGTTTCCATGCATAGATACGCCCGCCCTTTGAAGGCCTGGAACGAGCTATCAGAGAAACGGCCGGATGGCTCACATAATTTTCCGACGATGGCAGTCTGGTAGTCATAAAGGGGTTGCTGGATAGAGCAATTTTGTAGTAATAAAGGGCGTATGAACGAGCGGGGTGCCGCACGAATCCCACCAATTATCCCAATTTTTTTCAATGTCTCTCCGAATAGCCAGGAAAAATATATTTTAACGGTATCGTTCTCCCGCTCTAAACGATACGCTTTCTCCACCCGCAGCCGGTATGTTAGCCGAGGATTACTCTGAAAAACAGGCAGCGCCTGCACCGTTAGAATTTCAAATAGTTTCTTGGTATGTTTTGTGTGTTTATGGAAGTCGTGATAGTCGAGACAAAGCCCGCCTGGACCCGCTACAGCGGAAACCCCATAGTTTAGCATATTTATTATACGCGGTGCTTGTTCTTTAATATACCCGTTTTCACATGCTATATAGCGAGCAACATTCTCGGGTTTTACGCAAATTAAGTTCGCAGCATTTATGTTGCTAAAGAATAGTAAAAGGATTCCAATTATATCTATTCCATATGACACAGCCCGGGATTTTTCGTATTATTTTACGCGACGAGCGTGTAGACAAACTGTTTACGGCCTCCGATGCCCTGCACAACAAATTAGAGGGTGTGAGAAAAGAACGAAGAAAAAAAGGAGAAGAGAATGCCAATCCGACAGTACATGATATTGAGGAAACGCATCTGCTGCATCTACGCGGTACTTATCGTCCCTTTGTCGCAGTCGCATGTGAATATGTCCGTGTAAGTCATTCTGGTGCCGGTACTTCAATAGGACAAGAAGGAGGACATATCGAGTTCCGTTTTCCGACACACGCCCATTTCACCAGCGATATGGTATTCCATGTACGGTTTGCTAACGTGGGCACCCAATCGCCAACCGCCTCGAGCCCCCGTTTTCGTTTTGTCTCGTATCCCGGGATACGGCTTTTCAAACAGGTTTCTTTTCTTTCCGGTGGGAATCTGATTGACGATTATGTTCGTGACGAGGTCAGTTTCATCAACAAATTTGAAATTGGTCAGAATAGACGGCTGGGTTGGGATCGTGGTATGGGGGAACAAGAACTGAGGCGCGCAGAATCCTTTAATCGCAATGGCTACACAACGTGTATGTTCTACAAGGAAGGTATGCAAACACCAGCCTTTTTCCATGGAAATAACGATTTGTGGGTTCCGGCCCATTTTTGGTTCTGCAAGGACGCGGGACAGGCTCTTTGTAACGATCTCATTCCAAATACACAACGCGTTATCAAGGTTGAGCTCGCGCCGTTACATGAAATGCTGGGGGCTTTCGACCAAACTACAGGAGCGGCCCTGCCAAATAGTATCCCCGCCAATCTTGATCTTCAGATTGATTTGTATGTGAATAATATATTTACCAACCCAGAAGTCTATGATATTTTTGCTTCTCGTGTGGGCTTTTCTCTGGTCCGTGTGCACCGACGCCAGCATAAAATGCTTTCGACCGAAAGTAGAGATATTTTACTCGACCAACTGAAATATCCGGCCGAGTTTATGTACTTAGGGGTACGTGATCGGTCGAACGTCACAAATCTGGACCATTGGCACTTGTTTGGACGTCAGAAAGCGCGCACGGAAAGCAACAGCCTTTTAGTCCCAGACTTTTGTTGGGATGGTGATCTGGAGGCATGCGAACTGGTCTGCTCGCATGCCCTCGAGAAAAGCACATTAGAACCCATTATCGAGACTCTGACGGTCACGGCCCATGGTATAAATCTATATCCCACATTACCGCACACATTCTTCAATAGTTATCTCCCGCAACGGTATTTCAATTGTACGGATATCGTGACCCCAGAGGACAACTCCGCGTGGCTTATATCCTTCTGCCTGTACCCTGGAAAATTCAATCCAAGCGGCTATTACAATCTATCGGGTGCACGAGAACTATATCTAAAATATACAGCTCCTCTTATTACACCACAATCTCAGGCCGAACTTGTTGTCACAATGTCGGCCCTCAACTTTCTAATCAGAAGAGGGGATTCCTGCGCACTGAAGTATGCGCTTTAGATACATATTCTATTTGCACTGATGGCCCAGAAAACTGGGACGCATGCCGCTCGTGCGAACGGTGTTTGCATAATATGCTGATGCTCACTATGGTGTCGAAACACCAGAGAGGCTTTACGATGGGCACCCACTCCCTGCTATTAGGGCGCGGCGTATGATACGTGAGTTTAGGGGTTTTATTTCTACGGACTGGGATATCCTCGGAGAGTCGGCTCTATAAACCGGGTGACATTTTGCTCCAGCCGTAATCTTATACCCTCGAACACCATTTTTTCACATAAAAAATGCGAATCCGGTTCGCAGTGTTTGTGGGAAGCTAGCCAGAGTATTTAGAGAGAAATATGGTCATTATCAGTTGTAACCGTCCTCTGGACGCGGGTGCTCACATGTGGCGAGAGCCACGGGCGTTCCGAAGTAACTTTACAGAGGTGTCTACATATCAGTGTCTGCGACGGTATGGAAGAATTGGGTAATAGACCATCTCCATGACCCTTAGCGAAGAAGCGCTGATCACCCTTCGTAAATCCTCCCCTCCGTTGTTTTGATCTTTTCTTCCAATCTGACTATCGTCAATTTGTTAGCTTCGAGTGATTTCTGAAGTCTTTCCTGCGCCTGTTGCTGCAATTTTCCGTTCTTCTCCTGTTTTCTATCTTCAGACATCTCCTCCCATTTCCGCCCCTCTTCTGTTTTTAGATGTTTATTGTAGCAGGCTAGCTTTTCTTCGATAAAACTCATTAGACTCTGGATCTCTTCATCTGGCCGGTTCGCGTCGGCCATCCACATACGGAAGATATTAATAACATGCTTTTCGCCTAGTGTACGAACATCGAGCAGTTGCTTGACAACTATTTTGGCAGAGACAGCCACTCTAGCAATAAATTCTCTCATTAATTCGGCCATTATGGCGCGTGTTCTATGTGCGACTCTAAGGCCTTTGAACTCGGGGCTGGTTGCTTTTACCGCCGCAAAGGCGTTGTCGATATAAGTAACAAAATTGGTGTTAACGGCTTCATTATCCATTTTGTCTTCTTTCTTTACTTCGGGGACCACCCCCCCGGCTTCTTTCGCCTTCTTACGAGCCTCTCTTAGTTCCTTGGCCCGCTTATTAGTCAAAGCCTGGTCTTTTTTAATTTCCTCCTCCTGACCACCATCCCAGTTCATGTAAGTGGGGAGATTATGGAATAGTGTCCACCATGGGTGCTGTGATGGGTTGTCTTCAGTGAGATGATTAGATTCCACCATTTTGCGGCCCATTTTCAGGGTAGGTCTAAATAGACTGTGTTCTATACAATTCTGAAGCCCCCAGTCCATTGCAGCAGCCGTCACTATAGGGGTTGCGGAGCTTACACGAATCTGTTCCTGAGATAGGCAAGTTAGCTGTTTTCTTATTTCTGATTCTTGTTGTGCATCCCCGTTAGATTTAGCATCCTTTAACGAGGATCTCAATTCTTTCAAACGACCGTCAATCTCAGGGTCTGATAGATACGCTTTTAGATGAGCCTGGACACGTGCAGTAGAAATCGTAAGACCTAAAATTTCGTTAATTTGATGTCGTTTTTTTGTTTTTTCAGAATCGTGTTTACCAGAACCCCCGGGGTCATACGCCTCTGCCGTCACGGCCTCGGCTGTCACGGCCTCGGCTGTCACGGCCTCGGCTGTCACGGCCTCGGCTGTCACGGCCTCTGGGGTGACAGCCCCTTCCATTTTTTTATCTGTTTGTGAGGAGGGTGTTTTATTCTCCCTTGTGGCCATATGTTTGGGTGTGCTTGTGCTATCGGTAGATACGCTACCATCTCTTTCCTTTAAATAGTGTTGGTGTTACATGAAAATTTCATGAGGGTGTGTTATTCTCATCGTTGTCCAGTGAGGCTAGATATTCTTCAATATCATCCTGTTTTCCGTCTGGTTCTTCTAGTGGCCTTATCCCTGGGTTGGTTTCGATCGGTCTTTGGGGTAAGTTATCGTCCTCGTTCGTATCGGCGGCCAGACCCTGCCTAGATATGTTGGTTTTTTCGGGTGGCCTTATCCCTGGGTTAGTTTCGATCGGTCTTTGGGGTAAGATATCGTCCTCGTTCGTATCGTCTTTGCTGTGGGTGTCTTGTTCGGCCAGACCCCGTCTAGATATGTTGTTTTTTTCGGGTGGCCATTTATGTAGAGTGTTTGTGTCCGCCCCGGGCCTTTCTGCATTTTTTATCGTGCTCTGGTCAGACATTTTCATATTCCGCTCTCTGCGGCGGACCTCGCGTACCCTTTGTAGCTCCTGTAGGTTCCCTTTCCTTCGCTCATCATCCTCTGTCATTTGCTCCGACTTCGTTTGCATTTTTTTCTTTTTCTCGCTCGAGCGGCTTAGATAGACATATAGCACAACAAGGGATATGAGTAAAACAACTATCGCCATTATAAGTTTAATTATGCGTGTTTGCATGCCGGCCGGCCGAGGACAGCATTGATGCGCATCACCGCCCGGGGCATTCGGCCTTAACTCAGGGTCGGTTATATGTGGGTTAACTGGGTGATAACTTTCGGACATATTCTGTGCGTATCATATACTTAGTTTTAATCTTTGATTAAAAGCCACTGATGTCTAATATGACACACGAACATGACAAGACTTATATAGTTTCTTGGGACAAAGGCGCTTATGCACCAGATTATTTACACAGGCTTTTTAGTAACTGGGGGGGTGGGTTCACAGATCTCTACTCCACTCTTGATAGATATATCCACGAGATTGATACTTTGGCCCTGCGCCAACGTCCCCACATTCGTACAAAGTACAAATCGGCCATGCTTGATGCATCCCTCCAACTACTGGCAATTGCAAAAGACATGGATCTACTGACCAATTGCCACGGGTTGTGTTTGCCGATTTTCGCCCTATTGGATAACTTCGAGAAAATACAAAACACCCTTCAAATTTCTTCTGATACCGCCCTAGACCCTGTATTGCGCACGGCGGCTAGTAGTGTTATGAGTCAGACATATCGCGAAACCCTGGAAAGGGATGCAGCTGAAATAGAGAAAAAAAACAGTGTTCTTCTAGCAGATGCGGAAAAAAACATAGATGACCTTGGTACCTATTTTATTGCCAAACCCGAGCCATCTACGGATCTTATCAGAGTTATGACCAATTTTTACGAAAAAAGTCCAAAATCCTTTTTCATTACACTATTTTTTGCAAAGATAGTGGGCAAGTCCTTACCGTATATACACAAAAAAGGGCATCTAAGGGCTTACACTGCGATTGCCCTGGATGGTGCGCTAGGCCTAGTTTCTGACTCTAAAGAAGAAATCGAAAATGACAGCACTCTAAGGGGCGCACTGTATCACCCTATTCAAGCTATGGGACTGGCTTTTGGAGGTAAACCACTGGACATACTGGAGACCGATGCGGATATTGGCAAAATCGACCAGACGCTCCCCCAGACCCAGGACACCATATATTATAACATCACATCTTTAGTTAGTCCCGACTATTCTAATCGTCTTCCAGCCCGTGCAGGGTTAAATTATAGAATAGTCGCCCAATTAAATACGATTCAGCTCAACCCTATCGAAGAAAAAACAATTACCGGGGGTCGAAACGGGTTCTCGTGTGCGAACGGTATGATAGCCCGTACCGACGATCACAAAAAAAAATATAGAGTACTTTGCTACAATTCGCTAGACGACGACAGTCCTCCTGTTACGGACAAATCCCTACTAGCCGGGCCTGCAAAAAGGTTAACGGTGTACAACGACCTCATTTGTGCCAAATTTCAAGAAAAATTATCTGAAATTGGTTTCCCAGATCATAGACATGTATTGGAACTCTATGAGCAGCATAACACCGACACAGCCAAGTATGGTATGGGACGTGTAATTGACTCAGAGCTAATCCAGCAACAGTTTAAAGCCACACCCCCCGAAATTAGGAGCATATTACCCAATTTATCATCCCATTTAACGGATATTAACTTAAAAAACGACCTTAAATGGATTAAAGGACATTTTTTAGATAGCGTACAGGCCACCCTGCCCGGGGTGTCACAAATTGCATCCATAGAAGCAGCCTTAACTGTATTTTTAAGAGCGATAACCGTATCACATAGCCTAGAAAAAATCATCACGGACGGGGCCACCATAAAAATTGAGGTCCCACCTTCTCTGAAGATATTTGCAATGGTCTCGAGTAGATAACTTATATTAAACCCAAGAAAGGGTGTATTATGCGCATGGCTTCCAACGAACATTCCATTAAAAGGGGGCCCGGCAGACCGCCGAAGAAAAGGCCACCCCCCCGTGTCGATAAATACGGGATCGCAGAAAACCCCGATTCTCCCCATCACAGACTGGAGTTTGTGTATGAAGACCCCATGATGTTCAAAAGCCTATTCACCTATTTTAAGAACTTAAAAGCCCGTGATATCCACATACGCTGTACCCCCGCTGGTATAACATTTTTTACAAGAGACCAGTCGCGGATAAGTCGGATTGTAGCACATATACCAGGCAAAGAAGTAAACCATTATTACTGTGATGACACATTCTGGTTGGGGATGAATAGAGACAAGATCGAAAAACTATTCTCAAGTATCGACAAGTCCTTCTATAAAATAACGATTCTATACCGCTATGACGAGGAAGAGTTTCTAACCTTTGTTTTCAGAGACCATGAAATTGATAAGGAATGCAATTATAAAATTACAGTTTCACTCCCTGAAGAGGATGCGGAATTAATAGAAGTAGAAAAAAATGCAACTGATGGGGCCATACAGAAGTTTCCTATAGAATGGGAGCTCAGTTCCAAACAATTTAAAAAGACTTTTAACGACGCTTCCAACTATGCTGATACAATCACCGTAGAAAAGCTGGGCGAAACCCCCCTACAGCTAACCTACTCGCACCGCGATATCGTCTATTATGAGGTCTACAGATCTACCCCGAAAATTAAACTCCGGTCAACTATAGAAAAAAATCAAACATTCCGTTGCACTGTCAAGGTTGCCAATGTCAAATGTCTAGCCGCGGCCATGGTAACTGAGACCGTCCGGATCATGTGTCGCGAAGATGATGACATACTGTTCCGATCGGAGATCGATGCTCTAGTAATGAGCACATTCACGTCGTTGGTCTAACCAACCATTTTTTTCAATTCTCTTTTTGATTGTAGGCCCAAACGTGGGCCCTTCCCATATATGTTATACCAGTAGGGGAAAGCTGGTATATCCCCGCAATTAAAGGGCGGATCTACGGTGCTGGTTTTTCGAGCGAACAATCCTGCTGACTTTGGGGTGCAGACAAGTCTTCTGGGATAATTCCAATCCCCTAAAATGGTTTGCTGTTTAGTACAATAATGGCATCCTTCCATCAGACATAAGACCCACCCACACGAGGCCAGATCATTGGATAAAGTCCGCGGCTCCCAGAATAAAAAAATTATTATGAGTGTTAGGGCTACAATAATAGCCAGTCCCCCCCCCAGAACTATTATCTGACATAAATTATTCATGGGCTGTTATCTTTTTGTAAAAAGTACTATAGAATGCGAATAAAGTTTGCAATAAAGTTAAACCTACCCAAACCTGTACAGTTATATCTCTCGCACTGG